>OJKC01000011.1_pt1 | contig 257011 bp, 262 predicted proteins | sample 1596401 | NCBI WGS metagenome assembly OJKC01 (sample SAMEA4350162, study PRJEB24818) | metagenome | biome: human; feature: gut; material: faeces | place: Denmark | collected 2013-09 | reverse complement strand
AGAATACATCACTTTCTTCAATGAACAAAGGCCTTCTTATTCACTTAATTATCTAACTCCTAAACAATTTAAAGAGTTTTTTACCCCCTAAACACTATAAAGTGTCTACTTTCTCTTGACTAGTGCAGAGGGAAGAGGTAGTGCTTATATTAGTAATCCTGTGTGACACGTGACAAACGTGACAAAATTGGTAAATCATCTAAGAATTCATCACAGCCGTATTCAAGATAGAAACCATACTTAATTAGTTCTTCATCTATGACAGTAGTAAGTTTGGATTCAATACAACTAACTAAACGTTTTAAACCATTAATAATTGCATTCATCTTATTTTCTGGTACTGCCATAACATGAATTAGTTCTAGTGAATCATCTTTATTAAGTGCCATCTCAAACGACATTTTATTATTTGGCTCATTATAGAAATCAATATTAATTTTAAAATGACCATTAATCTTAATTGAGAAATCATAGTTTAATTGCATGTCCTCATATAATTTTTCTAGTTCATAGAAAGCATCAACTTTATCCATTAGTGTTTTACTCCTTTAAAATTAATTAGTTGATTTAATCCTCCAACTTCATAATTGATATTGGTAGGACCAAGACCAAATGCGGCGATTGAATTTCCTTCAAAATCATCATCAGTTAATTTCGTTGTAAATTTCTCGATGGTATGAATTGCAGCTACTACATCTTCATGTGGGATATTAGAAATTTCTAGAATCACAGCTTTCTTATTAATCCACACCCACATCTTTGCTTTTTTAGATGCTTTTAAAGTATTGATTCCATCAATTTCAATATCATATTTTTCATTAATTATGTACCAAAGGTCAGTAGAATGGTCCTTTGTATTAAGTTTATGTTTGTCCAATTGATTCATAATTGAACGTTGTATAGGTTTAATCTTTTTGCTCATTTTATTTTTCCTCCTTGTTATTTTGATTAAAGATTATTGGATTAGATAAATAGGATTCGGTTTTCTTGTTAGTTTGTTTAACTTGAATATATCCATATTCGACTAATCGATTAAGAACTGGTGTTAGGGATTCAACGGTTTTAAAGGATCTACTTGCTCGAAGAATATCCCTTTTGCTGAATTCATAAAAACCATTCTTTTTAATATTTGCTAGCACATATTCAGCTAGCTTATTGATTGGATCAATTCCCATAAGTGAATAAGATGCTTTTGCATGTTCAATGTAATATCTACCGATTAAGATAGCATTAGCCATATCATCTTTAGATACAACTAAGGGTGGTGTTATATCAAAGAAAGGATTAAATTGATCTTTATTGAATCTTGCTAGTAGGGCAGATATACGAAGTACATTACCTACAAGCTTTCCTCTCCAAGTCTTAATCTCAGTGTTTTCGCCCATGATTTTTTCGTTCTCATCATGGAATGCTTCAAATAAAGAACTTGCATCACTACTTAATCTAACGATTTGATTATCAATAAGGTTTTCTTCCTCATTTAATACATCTTTGATTTTCATATCGTAGAGTCTTGAAACCTCTGGTGGAATAGGAGAAGTATGAAACTTTCTTTTTCCAATTAAGGATTCAGGTAGTGCATATAAGAATCTCGTTGTTAAGCCTTTACCTTCAAAAGTTGAATTACTTATAAGTTGAGATAATACTGAAGGTTGCACTGAAAGAAGTATGGTTAGTGCAGGCTTTTGAATTAGTTCTGATGGACGACCGATTCTATCGACTCTAATTGTGTCTCCTGAATATCCTTTTAAGAACACATCGATATTCACACTCTTGTTATACATCCCAGCAAGAACATCAAAGATACCACCTTCAGTAGATATAATTGCAGTCTTGCCACCTGAATCAGATAGGATGGATGTTAGCTTTTCAGTTGTAATATCATCAAAATATAATTTCTTAGGCTTTTCCTCTTTAAAGTTAGCTACCTTCTCAGCTATGTCAGTTAGATCAGTTTCTGATGCTTTACCTTTAGCATATTGAGTTTCAATAGTTTTCTTTTTGCTTTCTAGGGCTGATTTACGCATACGAGAAGCTTCAAATCTTCCTGCATTTGTATTGTTGTAATTAAGCTCATACTCGTTAACTGGCCTAGTCATAAAACTGATGATAGCTGATTTTCTTTCACTAGGTTCGGCAATAATTAATGTATAAAGATTAACTGGTTCATTCCAGTCTGCTTTACCATCAATACGGTATCTTCCTTGCATGCATAAAGACATAATAGCTAAAGAAGCAGTAGCAGCCATATCAACTGGTGTTTGCGTAGTCTCAGCTACAGCAACTACATAATCTTTTATGATTTTAGGTAATGCATCTACAGGGAATGTAGGTAGCGTAGGCTTTTCAAAAAGAATAGGTGTATCCCATTTGATTTCGGATGGCTTATTATATTCTTCAGGCTTTGTATAACTTGGATTAGTTACAACTTTATTCTTATAGAATTTAGCAGCACTTTTCCAAATTAGATTTAATTCATCCTTTTCTAGTGGCGGATTGCATTTAGAAGATGCCTCTCTATATTTAGTTTTAGATTCATCACTAATTCCATATTTCACTAGTAAAGAACAAGCAATCTTGTGCATCGTTGCATTTCTTGAGCCTTCTGGTATAACTTCACCAAGTTCACTAAATGCTTTTTCACTATATACATCATCTAAAAACTTATTTAATGTTATAGTGCCTTCATGATATTCAACTAGAGGTTCAGCTGTACCTGCTAGAAATCTTGCTGAATCTTTAGCGTTAGGATCAATTAAAGGACAATAATCATATAATCTTTCCTTTATTGCTTTATAGTCATCAGCATTAGTTATTTCATCAATTAAGAAGATGACATGAAATCTAGGACGAGGTCCGTATTCGGTTTTACTTTTTCCTATTTTAGGTTTCATATGTGATTTAGAATAATGAACTAAATAAGGAACTCCACTAAACATTTCTTTAATAGAAGTAGATGTAACCCAGTCATCTTGATTATTTGAATGGTCATTATCAAAATCTACACCAACACAGTTAGAAGAAATGAAGTTATCGATTGACCTATAATTATCCTTATATTTCGCGCACACGTAATCATGTGATACAGCCTTCTTTAATGATTCGATATCAGTAACATCAACCTCATTTGGATAAAGACAGTTATTATATTGTTGAATGCAGTTAGAATAATAGATTTTAAATGTTATATTCATTACTTCACACCTTCTTTATTAGAACTATTTTCTTTTAACCATCTCTTGAACTCCTCAATAGGATTGATGATTCTTGTCCCAATTCTTATTGAAGGGAATCCAGGAGTCTTAGTTAGTTCATATGCTTTAGGAACTGAGATACCAAGTTGGCTTGCTAGTTCTTGAACACTAATAGTTTGTTTTTCCATTTTTGTTTTCCTCCATAATTTAGATTTGAATTCAAGAGACTTAAGGACTTACCCAATTTAGAATCAAAATAATTTCTAATCGTTAAACAAGCAATTGGGTGAAACCTGATTAAACGGCTATCAATTAAATGAAACTAAAATCCGTTAAATCTCTTGTTTTCGATTGCATTTTAGCATATAATATAACCAAACAAAATACGTTCTAACGGTTAGTCTATTGGCTATAAATGGAGGTGCTACTTTGGCAAGAGATGGTAAGTACATGGACAACAAATGGAAAGTCAAATTTCCTAAGATCTATAAAGAAAAACTCCAAATGGCAGACATTGGTGGAATTGGTAATATTACATATAAAAAAGTTGTTTATTCTAATTATGAATATGCCTTAACTGATGAAGGTGCAATTATTCGTCCAACTGAAAGCGAACCAGTAATCAATCCACAAAAAGACTATGATTTAACAGGAGAGGCTTTACTAGTTGAATTATGCAATCTAGCAAGAGATATTAATAAATATGATGTTGATAACACACTTCCTGCTGAAAATAAAAAAAGCATCAGAGATGCTCAAAGAAAAGGATTCGTTGATTCAATAATCGATTGGTGCAAAAACAATATGCATCCTTATGATATTGAAGATTTATTTGAAAAATATCATATTGATAAGAATAAAGAAAAACCAGTTATTTATAATGATGGTTACGATGGTACTTTCAAGTTATCTGACTTCATGAAAGAACTAAGCTATGTATATGCAGTATTTACTGCTTATTACGCATTTATTGATGTGATTAATGGTAATCCAGCAACTGCTTATAATTTATATGAAGAAGGAATATACTTTGATACTTTAGATTTATTTGAAAAATACAAAACTACAACTACATATGATGAATATGAAGAAGATCCATCGTGGGATGTGGTTAAAGCGATGCAAGAAGCTAATAAGCATGAACATACAAGACAAAACTCAATTGATGAATTTAGGAAAGCGATTATAAAAGATAAAGATGAAATATTGACATTTTTATCATCTATGATTCCAGATTTAAAAATGTGCTTGATTTATAAAAATTCAAAAGCTGTTTTTACAGCAAACATTAATTCAGTATTTGATATTTGTTGGTATACGTTATCTAGATTTATAGCAACTAATTCAGGTTCACTTGATTTGGATTTAAGTATTGATACTGAAGATTTTAGATCAACACATATTGGTGTTTGTAGAAGCTGTGGTAGATATATGGAAATGAAATCTAATAGACAACTATACTGTAAAAGAGATGATTGTCAAAGAGATAGAAACAGAAGAAAGCAAAAAGATTTTCAACAAAGAAAAAGAGAAAACGCCAATTAATAATAGCAAAAATACACTTTATTAGGAGCAATGTTAGAGTTGCTCTTTTTTATTTTAAGATAATTATTGAGTTTTTAAAAACTTAAAAATATCTATTGACAATTTATTTGAGTTTTGATAAACTTAAAGTGTAATAAAAATATGGAGGTGCTCATTGTGGCTAAAACAAATGAAATTTTATTCAAAATTGAATCAATTATCAGAGGTGAAACTTTAGGAGAAAGATCATCATACATGGTGATTAGCAATGCTTATCAATATGCTTGTAATAATAATCTTATTTATTATAAGAATGAAGAATTATTAGAAATCGCTCGTGAAATGAATGAACATGTATCTTCAGAAGTTGTCGATAAATTAAATGACTTATATGATGAATTGGGAATAGAAGGTATAAGAACTTTATTATATGATTTACTTTCTGGAAAAAACAACGCTCCTAGAACATTTATTGAGAGTTCAAATAATTATATAAGTGAACTAGCAAATGATTTACTTGAAGTTGATGGTGCAGGCCACGTTGTTATGGACTTTGGTTCAGGAACTGGTAATTTTTTAGCTAATGTCTATAAAAAGGCACATGATAATAAGTTTGTTCTAAAAGATTTAATCGGCATTGAAATTAATGTGGAGCAAGCACATATATCTCAAATGGCTCTATCAATTTTGAGTGATGGATCAGTTAATCCACAAATTGTTATTGGTAATGCTTTAGAAAAAATTAATTATCCATATACAAAAGCATATGTTTTTCCACCTTTAGGAATGAGAAAACTATTAAATGATGATTTTAGAAGAAGCTTTCTATTCCAGGATATGTATTTATCTAATAGAAATACTGCGGAATGGTTATTTATTGATAATATGTTGAGTGGTCTTCTAGGCGATAGGGCGGTAGCTTTAGTTACAGGAAAGGCTTTGTTCAGCAATACAGATATTGAATACAGAAATAAGCTTGTATCATCTGGTTGGTTAGAAGGTATTATAGAACTTCCTGCAGGCTCATTATCCTTTACAGGAGTAAAAGTATATATGCTTGTATTTAGTAAAAATAACAAGAAAGTAAAGTTTGTTGATGCGTCAAATGTTATTGGTGTTGAAAATAAACGATATGTCAATTTAGAACTTCCAATTAAGACGATTGAAGATATGTATTACTCTAAAGACGTTAAGACTAAACCGATTGAAGAATTAATTGATGTTTCTAATTTATGCCCATCTACAATTATGCTTGATGTAAAGAAATTGGAAAATGGAGTAGAATTAAAAGAATTAGCTGATGTATTTATTGGTAACCAATATACTTTAGGTGTATTTGAAAGCAAAGGACTAATTAGCGATAAAAAGACTGGCTATAGAATCTTAACTTCAAGCGATATTGAAAACGGAATGGTTCGTTGGGAATCACTACGTTCGATTGATATGAAAGATAATAAATTTGATAAGTTTGCAGTTCAATATGGCGATGTTGTTGTCACAAGCAAATCTTCGAAAGTTAAAACCGTAGTTGTTGATATTGAACCAAAAGAAAAAATATTGGTGACAGGTGGAATGCTTATTGTTAGACCAAAGCTAGATAAATTAAATCCGACATATTTAAAAATGTTCTTGGATTCTGATTTAGGACAAGCAGCTTTAAAGAGTATTCAAAAAGGTACCGTTATTGTTACTGTAACTGCAAGTGGATTATCTACGATTGAAATTCCTATGATTGATATTAATAAACAACAAGAAAAAGCAGAAAGGTATAATGAAAAGCTTTCTACTCTAGCGGCATATAAAAAAGAGATAGAACGTATTGAAAATTCTCTTAAGAATTTATTTGAAGAAGAGGAGGATTAATACTGTGGTATATTCACAAAGTCAAATTACTGATTTAAGAACAAAAATAATCAGAAAAATTAATGCAGAAATTGCACTAGCTTTAAAAAACGATGCAATTGATGAATTACTCGAAAAATATGGTGTTGAGCTAGAAGAAATATCATATCAATCAGGTATTACTAGAAGAAGTAAGATTTTAGTTTTAGGACAATTATCTGGAAAAGTAAAAGATTATCAATTGGCTGCAAAGAAGCTTGGTGTTAGGGAAGATAATTTAGAATTCGTTGATTATGATGGTGCTAAGCATTTGAGTGCAGAAAGACTAAGATATTCTTGTGAATATTCAGATATTATTTGTGGACCAATTCCTCATAAAGTTGAAGGTATGGGAGATACATCAAGTTTTATTGCTGAAATGGAAAGAAATCCATCAGAATATCCTAAGTTGATTAAAGCAACCGCTAATGATAGTCTAAAATTTTCTATATCAGGATTCAAAGAATATATATTGAAAACTAGGTTCTTTGAAGAAATAGTAGAAGATTTTTAGATAAATAAGTAAATAGTTAAGAAACAACTATACAGTTATAATATTTTGTGTATTGATTCATATGTTTTTCTAGAAATATCAATAAAGTAGCGTTTTATAGTTAATTACAGCATGTTTTTTCTCAAAAATATAGCAAAAAGTGTTATATTAGTGTACAATTTAGGTAACTATGAAAAAAAGAGGACGATTTTATGTTGATAGATTATGCAACTGCAATAAAACAACTAAGAGATAAAATGCTTTTATCGCAAGAGGAATTTGCGAAAGTTTTAGGTGTGTCGTTTGCGTCCATTAATAGATGGGAAAATGGCAAACATGAACCTACAATTAAAATCAAAAGAAAATTAAAGGCCCTTTTTAAAGAATATGGAATTCTGTCTGAATAATTTTTTGTGATTCAAGTTCCAATAATAAATTATTATGAGAAAATGAGGTGAATAAATAATGACTGAAGAAGAAGTTAAACTTAATTATATAACACCCGCAATTGAAGAAGCAGGATGGTCAAAAAAGCAAATAAGAATGGAGTACTCTATTACTGCAGGTAAAATTGTAGTAAGAGGAAATGTTGCAAAACGTCTTCCTGTAAATGCTCCAAGAGGAATTATAAATCAAGCATTGATGAAAATATCACTTTATAACGAAACAATTTCTGATTATTTTGAAATTATTCTTTATGATGCTTTGCACAAATTGTCTGAAAAATCAAAGGGTACTGCAATCAAAAATATTGCTCCATTTGAAATACTAAAGCCAGCAAAAGTCCAAATTCCTCCATTAAATGAACAAAAGAGAATACTAAATAAACTTGCTATGATAAATCAAATTATATCATCATAAATATTTTTTCAAGTTTGTTAGCTATTTTTATCTGCTCATTCATTGATATTAATGGAATTATTGTGTTTGAAACTTTATCACTGTTAAGATTTTTAACAACAGAACCACCAACTGATGAGCAAAAAGATTTATAGATATAAGGTGATGATAATAGATAATAAAGAAAATCTTTATCGTACACACCAATAGTATCTGACAAAACTAGCCAACCATCATGAATACATCCATCAATTTTAAGAATATAAGGGTGACCAAAGCTCATAGAATTAGTCAAAAGGAAATCCCCAGGATGAACTAATCGTGTTTTGTATAATCCTTCTTTCTTAATTTTTTCTTTGGTTGAGGTAATATATTTTGAATTTACATCAGTGTCACCGATTTTTATCCAATTATATCCATCGCTTTTTGTTGTTAAATAATCTTGTATTGGTCGAGGTGAACCGCCTCTTGCAACATCTATGACAAATGATAATTTAATGTATTTCCAATTACTAGGAATTGGTGGTAAATAATCTATCTGCTCATAATAATTTCTATAAGTAAATAATAGGCTCCAAAACGGAACCTATTTTCTTTTTACCATGTGACGATTTTATCTACTATAGCTTGTTGTTCGCTAGCTGTTTTTCTTAGATAAATTCTAGTTGTTTCAATAGATTCATGTCCCATTAAATCAGCTAGCAGAGCTATATCATTATATTTCTCTAAGAAATTTTTTGCAAAGCGATGTCTAAAAGAATGAGGATAAATAACTTTAGGGTCAATCCCATATTTCACTGCATAATTTTTAAGTTGTTGTGATATTCCTCTTGTTGTGATTCTATCTCCAAATCGATTTAGAAAAATATACCCACTTTCTAGATGAAGTGTGTCTTTTAACCAAGCTGTGGTCTCTTTTCTTAAGGCAATTGGGATATAAATACTTCTAATTTTACCACCTTTAGTGTAGAGATCTATATAGCCAAGATTCACATGTTCAACTTTAATTTTAATGAGTTCACTGACTCGAGCTCCAGTCGCACATAAGAATCTAACTATAAAATACCATTCTTTATTGCTTTCTTGTTTTAGTTTCTTTTTGAAAAAAACGTAATCAGCATCACTAATTACGTTCTCAAGGAATGTTCTTTGTTGAACCTTAACTGATTTTATTCGCAGGTTCGGTTTCTTAATAAATTCCAAATATTTATTTATAGCCTGTAATTTTAAATTTACAGTTTTTGCTTTGAAATTCTCAATCAAGTACGCCTTCCATGCTAATAGATTCTTTTTTGTAAAATCGTCATAGTCACTTATGTATCCTTTTACAGCAGTGATATAAGCAGATACAGTGTTTGGTGCCAAATTGTTTGACACTAAAAATGTTTTAAATGCATCCATAATTCGTCCTCCTTTTTGAATGGATAAATGAATTATAAAATACATTTGATTTGTTTATTTTTAAGTAACATTAATAACATACAAAAATTATTATGAGCAGATAGGAAAAATAACAGCAAAACTTGATATTCCATTTGAAATAAATAATGCTGTGTGGTCAAAGTTAAAGAATATTGCATTTATAACAAAATTAGCTGGATTTGAATACTCAGAATATGTTAATCCAAATTTATCTCAATCTGGAGTTCCATTATTCAAGGGAAAAAATGTTCAAAATTCTAAAGTAGTATATGAATTTGAGGGTTATATTCCTTTGGATATATCAAATAAATTATGGCGTAGCCAAGTAACAAAGAAGTGTTTGCTAACACCATATGTAGGAACCATTGGTAATGTTGGAATACATAATAAAGAAGGCGTTTATCATCTTGGTTCAAATGTTGGAAAAATAGAAATATACAACAACTATTCATTAAATATAATGGAAGAATATGTTTTCTTTTACTTAAAATCTTATACAGGTTATGATGAATTAACAAAATTCAAAAAAGCGACTGCACAAGAGAGCATTTCTATTGATGCAATTAGAGAAACAATGATTCCAATTTATCCAATTAGAATTCAAAAAATGATGGTCAATAAACTTAACATTATTAATCAATTGCTTTATTAATTAATTCTATTTTATTGACTATTCTTTGCTGCTCATTGTATGGAGGAACAGGGATTATGGTTTGCCTTATTTGGGTTTTGCTGAATTTTGGCATTGCTGTACCTGCAGTGAACTCTTTTAATATATTTTGGCCATAATATGATGACATAAATAATTGTAGATATTTGGTTGTAACTGTATCAAAACATTTAACTAAAATTGAGTTTGGTGCTAAAGCACACTTTAGGTTTAGTTGTGGCATAATCATAATCTTACCAATTGATGCCCCAATATTACTCATTATAAGCTCTCCACCATAAAGGTGGCATTTTTGTAAGAATTCATAACCATGTTTGTCAGTATATGTTAAATCATATGTAAAGTTATTTGAAAAATCTTGTGTCTTTACTAACAATGCATAGTTGGGAATTTTATAAAAGTTAACATTTTCTTTAAGGCTTTTAAAACTACCATTTGCAACGTAATCGCTTGTATAAATGGTAAAAACATCAAATCTTATTAAATCCCAGCATTTTGGTATATTCTCATAATAATTTTTATCATCACCTTGATAAATGTATGATTCATTCTTATCACGCTTGATTTTACCTTCTTTAATAAGCTTTTCTTTTTCAGCTCTTATTCGCTCTAAAAGAACAGATGCAGGTTCATCATTAGGATCTTGCTTAACTAATTTTCCTTCTATTGCATATTGAAGTATTGATTTCTTTAATTTATCTGCAAAAGTTGATTCAAGCTCAGTTAATTTCTTTTCATAGCCTTCATATTCCTGAAGCAAAGGTTCGAATGAATTTATTTTATCTACAATACGTTGTTGCTCTTCAAGAGGAGGTAAAGGAATAATAAACTCTTTTAAAGTGTTTATGCTTACTCCTCCAATAATACCTGTTAAAGAAGATTTAAAAATAGATGTGAACTCTGTTGATTGAAATATATTAAATAAATAAAAATCATCCACAATGATAGAATCAAAACAAGCTAGTTTATTGCCAAAACATACCTCTCTATCAGTAATTGCAATCTTTCGTCCGGCAGATCCACCTTCAATGCACATTAGTATTTTGTTTGCAGGAGCAATTCTAAATGTATCTAATTCATAGGGGATATTTACTCCATTATTATAGGCTATAGTTCTATCAAAACCAACATCCTTTGTCGCAATAAAATCTCTACCGACAACATTCGTGTATTTTTTCTTTTTTTCATCCTCGTTAATGCTATTTCCATTATAAATATTTGCCAAAGATTTAAGTCTTATCCAAGTCCAATTATCAGGAATATCAAATGGCAAGTCCTCTAATTTGACGGGTTCGTTTTTACCAATCTTCTCATAATAGCAATTATAGTAAGTTTTTTCTTCTAAATAGAAGAAGTTATAATGGAATTGTGATATAATATGTGTAATGTTTTTAATTTCTTTTTTTGTTAATTTTTAGAGAAATGATTAAAATAATTCCAAAATAAAAGAAAGGAGTCATTTAGTGTGGACAAAATATATAAGTATTCATCATTAGACAGTGCAATTAAGATATTAGAAAGTAATGCTGTTGCACTTAATAACCCACAAAACTATAATGACCCTTTTGATAGTGTTATAGATTTTGATGATGACGATGTTGAAAAATCAATATCTATAGTAGTTGAGTATTATTTAATTCAAGAATTCTTAAAAATATTAAATAATAAAGATATTAAAGTAGGCTTTTTTACAAAGCTTATTATGAAATGGGATAGATTTGGTATTAATCTAAATTTAAAATTATCAAAAAAGAATAAGTATTATGAGTCTATTCCTGGAGCTCAAGCACTAACTAGATGGATAGTTAGATATGCTGCTAAGAAAGGCGAAAATTCTTTTGACGAATTGAAAGAAAAGTTCACTAATGAAATTATTCAAAAAGTTAAAGAAGTGCGAAATAACGCTTTAATTTCATGCTTTAGTAAGAGATATGATTCCATTTTAATGTGGTCACATTATGGAGACAAACATAAAGGCATTTGTGTTGAATTTGATAGACCTGATAAGGATTTTCTTGATGTTAAGTATTCTAACAAAAGATGTAAATTTGATTTAGAAGATACTACAAGAAGAGTATTAGGCTATATGCTATCAAACGAAGAAGCTGATGTTAATGATAAGGGACTAATAAGATGTATATCCAAACCATTTATTGTTAAGTCATTAGATTGGCAATATGAAGAAGAGGTTAGATGTATCTTATCTCCAAATAGTGATGGAGTTTCTAAATTAGAAGAACTGAGTCTATACACAATGCCTACTAAAATTACAAAGATATATGTAGGTTGTAAGGTTGATAAAGAATCAGCAGAATATAATAAATTGTTACAATTAGCTAAAACTAAAGGAATAGATGTAATTGAACTTATAGAAAGTGATGTTTTATTTGGCCTAGAATCCAAAGGCGGTGATTTTAATGACTAAACTTGATGACATTATGAGTTCGTTTGCTGAAAACCTAAAAATGTTAAATGTTGAACCAATAAAGATTAGCAAGATTTTTTATTTTGATGAAAGTAACAACATAAAAAAAGGTATTATTGGGAAAGATAAAGATAATAATGAAGATTTAGAAAACTTATATTTTGTTCTAGGTGGAATTGCTATTGATAAAAATATAGATTTCGATGATTTATTGAGATATGTTGGAGCACGACAGGTTCCAACAGATGCTAAATTTTCATTTTTTGCTTTTAAAAAGAATAAGTTTGAAGAAGCAATAAGCCAATCACGATTAAGAAAGTTTTTTGAATATTTATTAAATAATAAAATACTTATACACTTTGACGTTTTACATTATATGCATTTCGCACTTACTGACATTCTTGATTCACTAATTGAAGAAAATGATGCTAATAAGTTCGCGGCAATGGTTTATTATAAACAATTACAAAGTGATATGACTGAAGTTCTTTATCAAAATTATGATGCGTTGCACGAGATATTAGTTGAGTTTGAATTTCCCAATGTTCCAAAAGAAAAAGCTAATGACTTTATTAATAAAATATTAGATTTATACACTTGTAATTATGAAACTTACGATCCTGATGATATTGATAATTTTACAAAAGAATTATTAAGACAAATTATAAAAGCTAAAAGAAATAAAAATAATCTTGTATTCTTGGAAGATAATAATTCTTTTATTATCTCAGAAGGTGTATTTCATAACTGCCTATCTAGAGTATTGGAAGTTAATGATTTTAAATATTTTGACAATGAGTTATCTATTACTAATCATTTTGAAGAGTTAGACGCTGAATATGAAAAGAAATTGAATGTAAAGTTCATTGATTCAGTAAATAGTAGAGAAATTCAGATATGTGATGTAGTTTGTGGATTTGTTGCAAGATTATATAATTTTTTGAGTCATCATGAAGAACATGAAATATATACATTTATTAAAAACTTAAATAAAGAAGAAGATGCATATAAAACTTTAAAGGCTTTTGCTGATTTAATGACCTTATCAGATAATATTTCACCTATGATGTTTAAGAAAACAACCCCACTTTTTATTGAAGATAGATTTACATTATTTATAACACTTATGGAAAAATAGGAGGACAAGTGAATGATTGAATTAGTAAAAACACCAACATCTAATATTTTTTTTAATTTGGTTAGTAACTGTAATAATGAAATGATTCTCTGTGCTCCATATATAAAGAGTGAAACTGTTAATGAAATATTAAATAAAAAGAAGAGTAGTTCTAAATTAACTGTAATTACATCTTCTAATATTTCTAATTTTATTCAAAGAAGCTCGGATTTATCGGCAATAAGAAAGTTACTTGACAATAAAGCTACTGTTTTAAATTATCAAGATTTACACGCTAAAATATATTTATTTGATAAATTGAAAGCATTAATTACATCAGCAAACCTTACTTATTACGGAATGTATCATAACTATGAATATGGGGTTTTGATTGATAATAATGATGAAATTATGGATCAAATCGAAACTGATTTTCTAGAAATGTTTGAAAGTAAGTTGTATGGTGAGTTTGATGATGCAAAATTAGATGACATCGAGAAGACAATAAGTAATGTAGAATCAACTAAATATGTTATCAAAGAAATAAATGGTGATAATACTTTAGTCATAGAAGATGTTGGAGCACTTCTTGATAATATGTCTTCTTGGCAAAAAGATGTTTTCTATATAATAGATAAGCTTCCTAACAATGATTTTGTTTTAAAAGATGTCTATAAATATAAAGATGAAGTAGCTTTAAAACATCCAAATAATCATAATATCGAACCTAAGATTAGACAAATATTACAACAATTAAGAGATCTAGGTCTTGTAAAATTTACAAAGTCAGGGCAGTACAAAAAACTTTTCATTCATAATGGGGAGTTAGTATAAGAGGGTTAGGTGATGAAATATGGCAATACATGCAGTTGATACAACATTTACACAGTTTTTAAATCCAAATGAAACCAAGATATATACAATACCTATTTATCAAAGAGAATATTCATGGAAACAAGAACATTGCGAAGCATTACTAAATGATATACAAGAAAACGACCCTAATTATTTTATTGGTTCAATAATATGGGTTGAAAATACCAATGAAGTAATTGATGGACAACAAAGGTTAACATCACTTAATTTACTGCTAGTTGCTATTTATAATAGAATGTGTGCTTTTGGTGATGATGAAGATATTAATTTTAAAAAATCAAGTTTAAAAAGAATGATTGTGTCGGATAAAAAGACCAGACTAGTTCCACAAAAGCAAGGAAAGAACAAAGAGGATTTTGAATATTTATTAAATAGTGAAATTATAAAAGTTCCTGCTGCAAAACCAAGCAATTACGGTAACAGAAGAATAAGTAAAAACTATAATTGGTTTAAAGAATATGTTGATAAGCTTGATGTTAACGAAACAATTCAATTATTTGATAAAATATGTGGATTGACATTTATTAGTGCTTCTGTTGATAATGCGCAAACGGCTTTTATTTTATTTGAAACTATGAATAATAGAGGAATGGCATTATCAGCTATTGATCTAATTAAAAACTCATATTTAAGTAGAACTGATGATGAAGACAGTATTTCAAACTGGGAAAGCTTAATTGAAATTCTTGGAAACGAGAGTAATCAAGAACAATTTTTAAGAAATAATTATAATGCTTTTAGAAGTGAGTATAACAATTTAAGTCTTCCTCTTACCACTAATCCAAAGTACGATATTGCAAACAAAGCAACAAGATCAAATGTTATAAAAATATACGGTTCTTTGGTTGATAGAAAAGATTTTATGGATTTTTTAACTTTAAATGCAAAGTATAATTCATTACTAACCGGTGAAGAAAAGCTTCAAATAGATGCTTCTGAAGAATTTAAAACAACTTTTAAAAATTTTAGAAATGCCAATGCTACATCAGCATTTACGCTATTATTGTATCTGTTGAGAAACCAAATCGTCTTTGGATTTGATGATACTCAATTGCTTGACTTGTTTGAATTAACATTAAAGTTTTTTATTAGACGTAATCTAACTAATAATCCTTCCACTGGTGCTTTACCTCAAATATTGATGAACATAATTGAAAGAATAAATCAATTAGATAAAAAGAATTTTGCGGATGTTCGTAAAATACTATTAGATGAGTATCAAAATAAAACATCAAGTAATGAAGCAGTTAAAGAAATACTTTATGGTGATATATATGACACTAATAGAGATATGGCAAGATATTTGCTATGTTCTTTGTGTAAGCTTGAAGATAAAAACGAGAAGAAGTTTATAGACTTGTGGGAGAAAAAGGATGACAAGTACATATGGACAATAGAGCATATTCTCCCAGAAGGAAATAAGGATGCAACAAATACTCCTAATGAGTGGATTGAAATGATAAAACAAGGTGATGCAAAGTATAAGGATTATTCGAACGAACAAGTTTATACATTGGTAAAAGATTATAGACATAAAATTGGCAATCTAACAATGACAGGATATAACTCATCGTTAGGAAACAAAAAGTTTTTTGATAAAAAAGACAGATATGATTCTAAAAGAGAAAAAATTGGATATAATAATGGCCTTAGTTTGAATGAATATGTATATGCACAAAGTGCTTGGTATATATCTAATATAGTTGAAAGGACAAAAGACTTAGCTGATGAAATAATAACTAGCCTTGAAATTAAGTAATAATATGAAGAAATTATTAACTATATTACTAGCAATTACTCTTATTTCACTAACATCTTGTGGTAAATCAAATAGCTCACCTACTCCAACTACTGATGAGCCTAGTACAACAATTACAACTCCATCAGGGGATAATCAAAGAACTAAGGAAGATGAAACTGCCAATATGGAATTAACATTAAAAATAGATGGGATAGAAGTAGATGCTATATGGGCTGATAATGATTCGGTAAAAGCGTTGAAGAATCTTGCTAAAGATGGATTAACTATAAATATGAGTAAGTATGGTGGATTTGAACAGGTAGGATCTGTTGGTTCTACATTACCATCATCTGATACTAGAATAACTACTAATCCTGGAGATATAGTCCTATATTCATCTAACCAGATAGTAATATTTTATGATTCAAATACATGGTCTTATACAAAATTAGGACACATCAATTTATCTAAAAGTGAATTAACTGATTTACTTGGTGATGAAGATGTTGTAATTACACTGAATTTGAAATAAATGAGAATCAAATAATTCTAGTTATTTTACCTTTAAACTGGAAAAAGGGTGAAATAACCAATATATATTCGCATATAGTTGTCGTTTTAGTGCAAATAGTTACTGTGGAGGAAAAACATGGAATTTAAAGAATTTATTGAAAAACTTAATAGTGATGATAAAAGCACATTCGAAAAGTATTCTAAGATTCGAGGTGTTCAGCAATATAGAATTATATTTGAAGCATTAACTAAAGTTGATTCTAATGTTAAGTTTGCTGATGTCAATTCATTTGTTATCCTCGATAAGGCTATAAAAGATGTTCTATTTAAATACTTAGGTACTTTAGAGGAATATATTAGAAATGATATTCTATTAAGATTTGATTTTGATCCAGAAGCTGAACTAAAGAAATCAGAATATCATTATTTCAAAGGACTGCCAAAGTGTATTAGAAAGATTAATCCAGCAGATGAAATAACAGACTTTTATAAAAAGTTTGCTTTAAACTTTGGAGATCTAGTTTCTTTTATAAAAGATTATGATTCACAAACTTATGATACTAGCAAATTAGATATAATAATAAATCTAAGAAATAGTGTAATGCATCACTCACCTTTATTATTTGATTATAATTTTGAATCAACAGTTAATGAAACACTAAAAGGAATAAATGCTTTAGTTGAAATGCTACCATCTGATTATAAAGATGGATGCATCAAAAATCTTAAAGTGCCTAATAAAAAGACACAAGATAATGTAGCAAGTGCTTATTATAAGTTCTTGCTATATAAGGAGGATTGATTTTTATGTGTGATTACGTAAATAAAAATGAATTGATTGAACCTAGAGAAATATTTAGTGAATGGATTTCTAATGTTCAAAGTGAAATCAGAGAAGAGTACGGAATTACATTTTCTTATAATCCCATTGGAAGTGGAAGCAGGAATATGGTTATTAGAAGATGTGATAACGATTATTTTGATTTAGATTTCCAAATTGTGATGCAAACAATCCCCGATGATATGGATTGGGATGGCGATTGTAAGAAATTTAAGGATATATTTAGAAATACCTTCAACAAATATAAGCCTCAAGGATTTAAAAATTGTAAAGACAGATCACAATCCTTAAGAACAAAGAATCTTAATTTAGGCTTTGGCTTTGATATAATCATTACGTGTTTCGATAATAATGATAATTTCTATATTTTATTTAATAAAAAAGATACTAATGGTGCCAATAATGAAGATTATGAGTGGGCTATAAGAAAAGACATGAATAAATATCGTGAAAGATTAAGCCTAGTTGAAGGCCCTGAAATGTGGAATTATCTTCGTAACATATACAAGAATAAGAGACATAAGCATATGCATGATCAAGAACCAAAAAAGCACTCGTATCAGTGGCTTAATGAGGCTGTAGTTGATACACTAGTAGCTTTTGAAATTAAGAACTATCCGAGATAATAATTATATGATATAATATACGTGTAACAATTTTCTGATTGTTGACCGTCCTGGTTTGACCAGAGGAGGTTGTTACAATGTTTGATTTAATATCAAAGGAAGAAATTCGTAAAATTGTAATCGGATTAATAGGAGATTTAATAGTTAAGTATTCTTATTATGAATTGTCAATTATTCTAGATGTTAATGAAAAAACAATCTACAAATGGCGTTCAGGATATATACCAAAAGCTGATAATTTCCTTAATTTACAAATTTTACATAATACTCTAACGAAATAGAGTGATTGAAGCATCAGTTATTAATTTAGCTGATGTTTTTATTTTCGCCTAAAGGCCCGATATTAATTTATTTATTAATATATAATGAAGCCCGAGGTGATGGAAATGTATTCTTGTATAAATCTTCATTTTACAGATTTCTGTAATTTTCATTGTAAGCATTGCTTTGTTAAAAAAGAAAATTGTGAGTTATCATTTGATGAGTTAAAGGTTACAGTAGATAAAATTTATAAATATTTTAACGATAATGAAATTAAGGGAAGAATCAATCTCGCAGGAGGGGAACCCTTAATGTCTAGAAATATTGATAGATTAATCGATTATATTGCATCAAAAGGTATTGAAGTATCTATTATTACTAATGGTTATTATTTGGATGATTCATTTATTGAAAGGCATAAAAATCAGATAAGTACAATTGGAATTAGTGTGGATTCTTTAGATTATGATACAAATGTTTCAATTGGAAGATGTTTTAAAGCTAATACTTTATCCAAAGAACAATTAATTCATATCTGTAATAGCATTAAAAAAGCAGGTATTAGATTAAAAATAAATACTTGCCTTTCAAAACTAAATATAGATGAAGATTTTAATTCGTTTATAAATGAGATTAAACCAGATAGATATAAAATTCTACAAATGCATTGTGATGATAATGACAATAGAAATAAAAATAATATGGTTAATAAAGAAGAAGCAAAAGCCTTCTTATCAAAAATCAAATTTGACCACATATATGAAAGCTCAGATGAGATGAAAAACTCATATATAATTATTGACTCACAAGGTAATATTTCAACAAATAATGCCCATACCCATATAAGCAATATTTCAATATTCGATTATGATTTAGAAGAAGCAATTAATCTATTAAATATTGATTATGCCAACTATATTAAAAGATACATTTAATCACTTTAGAAAGGAGGTACTCAAGATGTCAAAATTTAATACTAAAGACGTCTGGAATATGGTATATGGATCTAGAGAAGAAGCATATGATTATGCTGGTAGGTTGATGAAGAAGTCTGCATGCGGTAATCCAAATAGTAGATTCCATCCAACATTAGATCATATAAGACCACTATCAGATGGTGGTTCTGATGTTCTAGATAACATTGAAATTTGCCACCGTGATACTAACGAGGAAAAGGCTGACAGCTTTCCTTATTGGAAAACAAATGGCAGAAGATATCATGCAAGAAGAGTTAGAGGCTCAAGAATTGCATACGAAATAATAGAAGATTAGTAAGAAAGGAAGAATTTAGTAGAACAACAAGATCTAAAAGATCTAATTGAATCTGAAGATAATGTTAAAGATAAAAAAGAACTTGAAGGTGAGCTTGAAAGAGTCAGTTCTATGCTAAAAAAATTAAACTAAAATATTGATCCTCATGCCTAATAAAACGCATGAGGATTTTTTTGTTTGACGTAATAAGTAAGAAAACCCTACAAGCGTTGACTTGTAAGGGTGCCAAATATTATGGCTTTTGCATACTGAGTAAAATAAAGTTTTGGCATACTAGTTAATAATGTCATTCTACGAAAAAGTCAATAAAAATGGGACTTTTGGATTTTCTAGAATGCAAGATAACCATGCCAAATCACTTTGATACAGGTTCATCTAAAAAATAATCAATCAATGTGTTTATTGCTTTCTTATCTCTTTCGTGTAACTTCATTAATTTTTTTGCCGATAATGATTCTTCAGCATTAGATATGTCTTCACCTTTGAAAAAATCAGATAAAGAAACATCTAGTGCTTCACACAATAATTCAACTGTATAAACTGTTGGTTGATTTGTACCTGCCATAATACTATACAAAGTTGAGGTAGTTAATCCTGCCTCAATCGCTAATTTATAAGTGCTCCAACCTTTAGCATCAGTAAGCTCTTTTATTCTTTTTACTACGTCCAATATTTCACCTCCTTCCTCCTGTTATTACGTATATTAAAATAAAGTTAGAACATATCAAGTTGTTATTACGGAAATATGGAATACTACTTTACATTTCAACGTTAACGCTAAAGTGGAAGGGTGTTTTATAATTCATAAATGATAAGGAGTTTCTTTTGTATGGACGAATTAGTTATATTAAAAAGTTATAAAGATGTTAAAGCTAAAAAAATTGAATGAATATGGAAACCATATATCGCATGTGGGAAAATAACGATCTTACAAGGGGACCCAGGAGATGGCAAGTCAACATTAGCACTAAAACTATGTTCCATTTTAACGTCAGATATAGAAACGAAAGAAAAGATAGATGGTGTTATTGATGGCACAATTAATGTAATATATCAATCCGCTGAAGATGATCCTGAAGATACAATAAAGCCTAAACTAAATAAACTTAAATCAAACACAGATAAATTAATGTATGTAGTTAATGATGAAATAATTGATTTAACCAGTAATGCATTGAAAAACATTATAGAAAAAGCAAATGCCAAATTAATAATATTAGATCCATTACAGTCTTTTATCAAAAAGGGTGAAAACATGCTGGTTGCTACTGATGTTAGAAAAATGATGAAGAATCTTACAAAAATAGCAAATGAAACTAATTGTGCTATTTTACTTATTGGACATCTTAATAAATCAGAAGGTAAAAAAGATTTATATAGGGGACTTGGTAGCATTGACCTTACTGCAGTTGCTAGAAGTGTCCTGTATTTAAAACGTTCTGATTTAGATTCAAGAATAAGAATCATGTATCAAATTAAAAATAGTTTAGCTGCTGAAGGATATCCAGTCGCGTATAAGCTTGATGATAAAAAGGGCATGATATGGTTAGGCAAATATACAAATGAAGAGTTAACAACAGAAAAAGCAACGAAAGATAAACTTAGCGTTGCTAAAGATTTTCTATTAAGAATCTTATCTAATGTTGAAAAAATCGAGGTTAGCGAGTTAAAGGAACTTTGTACTAATTATAACATCTCATATAGAACGTTGGTAAGGGCAAAAAAAGAACTAGAAATTGAATCAATACGTGCTAATGGTAAGTGGTATTGGAAGTATTAGGAGTAGATTATATGGCTAATGAAGAAGCTAAACAGCTTATTAGAGATAAACAAAAAGGATACAGGGCAGATGAAATAGTAGTTATAAAAGCAGTTGAACCAATTACTATAAGAGATACTAGAACGCATTTAAAAGTATGTGCATACTGCCGTGTTTCTACAGGTAATATAGAACAAACATCATCATTTGAACTTCAAAATAATTACTATAGGGATTATATAGAAAAACATGAAAACTGGACCAATGTTGGGATATATGCCGATGAAGGTATATCTGCAACATCAATGAAGCATAGAGATGGTTTTAAAAGAATGATTGAGGATGCAAGAAGAGGAAAAATTGATTTAATTGTTACAAAATCTGTATCGAGATTCGCTAGAAATGTTGTTGATTGTATAGATACCATTAGGATGCTTAAAAGCTTAACACCTCCGGTCAGGGTTTATTTTGAAAGTGAAGGAATAGATACTGCAGATAGTTCCTCAGATGTAATGCTTAATATTTTAGCCATTTTTGCCCAGGAAGAGTCGCATAAAAAGAGTGAAAGTCTTAACTGGTCTGTTGACAACAGATATGCAGTAGGTAACTTTTTAACTCCCAGATTATTTGGTTATAAAATAGATCCAAATAAGCCAGATAGATATATTATTATCGAAGAGGAAGCCGAAGTTGTAAGACTTGTTTATTCCATGTATGTCACCGGATTTTCACCAACAGAAATAGCTGAAACAATGACGAAGCTAAATTATATATCTAATATTCATGGAGATAGGAAATGGAATTCAGGTGTAGTAAATAACATTATCACAAATGAACGAAGATGTGGAATGATTATTGCAAGAAAGACTTATACAGTAGATTTTACAACGCATCAAAAAAGAAAAAATGTGAATCAGCGTAATAAGTATATGTTAGATGACCACCATGATGGGATAGTAGCTAAAGAAATATATGAAGAAGCACTGCGAATAAAAGAAATGCGAAGACATAGAAACTATAATATTATTCCCTCATTATCAGTTATAAAAGAAGGCGCATTAAAGGGATTCGTACCTGTTTCAGTAAAGTATGCTGGATTCACATATGAGAATTATAAATTTGCTAGTGATTTTGCTTTTGAAAAGGATAAAGACGGTAATGTTATAAGAGATAAAATTGAATCAATAGATAAAAGGAAAATAAGCTCATTTGATTTATCAGGATTTGAAAAGGTTGATTCACAACTTATATCAAGATCAGGCCAACCTATGTGTTGGTTTAAGCAAAACCAAATGTATTTTAATAAAGCGTGTATCGATAAAATGAATAAATCAAATTATGTTGAATTATTATTTGAACCAACAGAAAAGTTGCTAGCTATAAGAAGCTGCTTACCCAACCATGAATATGCCATTAAATGGGTGACCACGAAGGATGATAAAATTACTCCTTCTACAAGAAGCAGTTCTGGAATATCAAATATTTTATTTAAATGCATGGATTGGGATCCTAATGATCGATATCGTATGGTTGGCGTTAGAAGAACTAAAGATAATAAAAGTGTTGTTTTATTTGATTTAAACGGTGCTGAAAAAATACATAAAGAGATTGAGAACGAAAACGAAGAAGAAATATTAATTAAAACTATAAGTACAATTGATGAATATTTATTAGACCATTTTGGAAATGATTATTATCAAGATATTTATTCTATGCGCTTATATTTAATGGATTTATTTAAAAAATGGGATTTAGATGCTGAATTAGTACCTATTGAAGAACCTAAAGAATGGTTAATTAAAGCAAAAGAATTGGTAAAGATGCATCTTGAAAAGCTAATGGAGGAATAATATGTCAGGAGATTTTATTAGAATTAGTAACGAAGATATTAGTTACGATGATGATGTTGAAGAGGTAGAGGATTTTGAGCTTGATGGATATCAAGTTATAAGGCGTGAGTTTTATGCGCATACATTTGATCCGGCAATTAATTTAAAAATCGATTCAATTCAGTTTAACACAGCCTGCATCAACAAAATTGAATCTTATTATATTCATATATTAATTAATCCAGCCATTAAGAAAATGGTTGTTAAGGAATGTGATGAAGATGCTAAAGATGCAATTAAATGGTGCACTTTATCAAAAAAAGATGGAAAACGTAAGCCAAGGAAGATTTTATGTAGAATGTTGGGAGTTAAGGTTTTTGATTTGATGAAGTGGAATCCTGAATATAAATATAAATTACAGGGAAATTTAATAAGAAGTAAAGGTGAATTGCTTGTAGTTTTTAGTATGAATGAAACTGAAATATACACACCAATTACAAAAACAGTCGATGGCAAACCTGTAAAAACAACACCATACTATCCAGAAGATTGGCGTGATTCATTTGGATTACCAGTTAATGAACACTCACAATCACTTGTTGTTAGTATGTTAGAGGGTTATCAACGTCTAGAATATACTCAAAAACGAAGGATAAAACAAAAGAAAGAGGAGGGAATTTCTAACCAAGCATCTATATTTGATTTAGTAAATGAGGGTGGTGGTAATGTTGAGAACAAATAGACTAACAACAACACTTGCTTACCAGTCAGGAACTGTTAGGGTTTCAATTAAGGCATTGAGATTATTATCTGAACCACAATATATTACACTAATGATTAACATGGATTCTAATCAATTAGCTTTTGTGCCTTCAACCAAAGAGGACAGAGCTGCTTTAAAGGTGCGATATAGAGGTTCAATTAATAAGAATGGCAAATTCGTTAATTCATGTAAATTGGTAAGGAAGATATTTGATTTAGAAAAATGGGATAGTAATTATAGATATCAGATCCCGGGAATATTTATGCCTGAGGCAAATGTTGCTTATTTTGATTTAAGCAAAGCAAAGAAGGTATTTAGAAATTTTAATATAAAGGAAAGAGATGACATTGATGGAATTAATTAATGAAGCTAATGAAACCACTAATACAAATTTTAATAAAGAAGAACAAAACATTAATTTTGAAGAATTGCGTTTGAAGGTAGGCCTTAGTCAAGAAGACATGGCACAATTATTAGAAATAACAGAATCATATTATAGAAAAATTGAAAAAGGATATGTCGGTGTAACAGTTCCTATAGCTAAAAAATTAAGTGAGTTTTACCAGATGGAAATAAAGCCAACTACAGCTAGGTTTGTAGATCCTGATGAAGTAAAAGTTAAAGCAATTGAAGAGGTAAATATAATTCCTTCAAAAAAAGTTGATTTAGTAACAGAATCTCCTAACAAATTATTGAATAAAGCATTGAAACAAAAACATAAAAGATTAGCTAATAAGCTGGTTTGGTATTATCAAAAGGTAGCTGATATTCGTGATATTATTGATGAAGTATATTTAAAGGGTGGCGATGTTTAATGGAAGAAATGGCTGTTAATTCGTTTATTATTTTTGAAGATGTAGAAATTGGATATGAGATATTTGATAATGAAATTTATTATTCTTTAAATGATGTTGGAAAATATATCGGTATAGGTAACCCATCCGAATCTAAAAGATATTTGGATGAAAAAGGAATAAAAAGGTCATCTTCTAAGGGAAGGATATTCATAAATGTTAAAAATATTTTTAGATTATTGTTTTATGCAAAAAATACAAAATTAAATTTATTTGTATCGTGGCTTATAAATGTGCTTTTACCATTTGCGTATGATAATAAAATGATATTATTAAAAAAAGCAGCTGAGGTTACAATTGCAGATGAAACTGAAGAAATAGATGAAGATGATATTCTTGATGATGAGTCATACATTTTATTAAATAAAGAATTAAAGAAGCAAAATTTTATTTTTAATAAGGAAATATTAAAGATAGAACAGCTATTCATGGAGCTTGGAGATGTTATTGATAGGGCAAATGAGGCTATAGCATCTGCAGGTGATCGCATCGGTGATAAAAAGTAATGGAAACTTTAGGATGTAATTATTTAAAGAAATTAAGAGAAAATAAAAAAATGACACTAGTTCAAGTGTCAGAAGCAACAGGTCTATCTGTTGCTTTAATTTCAAAATTAGAGAGAGGAAAAACAAGTTTATCTGTTAAATCAGCTTCAGTATTATCTGGGTTTTATAAGATTAAAATAACTCCTGTGAAAATCATAACAAAATATGAAACAGAAGTTCCATCCTCAGTTCCAAATGTACAGAAGCAAAATTTAAAGCTAAGAGCTGAAAATAAAATATTATTAAAAGAGAATCTATCTTTGAAAGAAAAACTAAATTCTATATATAAACTTGTAGAGAAACTAAGTAAAAGTGAGTAAGAGTGCCAAGATTATGCTGCTTGACATTCTTATATTTTTTGAGCATCTCAAAAAAATCAAATTAACGATTTTGCACTTTGTTTCAACATTTATTCGAGAAATGTGTCACGTTTGTCACACCAGTCACGTGTCACTAAGTGTATATACCAATAAATATAGGTTTTGAGGGTGCATTCTCATCTACAGAGGGTGCATTGTATCATCATTACTTACCTTACACATATTGAAACAACAGGATTGATACCAAAAATATCAGTCCTTTTTTCATTATATGGGGCTATTTCGCTTATTTTAGGCATAAATTGCTTAATTTTTGGTGAAGTAGCCCTTTTTTCTTTGCCTGTTTTAGAAGAAGGCAATTTATCAAAAGCACGAACATGCTTTAACCCTGTTAATAGGCCTCTAGGGAAAGATGTTTAAGGCCTTTTTTCGGTTATATGGAAGTTGGCCACCAAATTTTTGGATGTTTTCTAAACTTTCCCTGAAAAATTAAGGGTAAAATGGTAGACAAAACTAGTACTATATAGTACGATATAGCATGGTGATTGAATGGTTATTGGCATTAAGGATAAGATTAAGAACATCAACGCGGTTATCGGCTGCAACATCGGCTGCAGGTACTGCTATGCCAAAGTAGTGGCAAATAGATTCCACCTGACAGACGATTTCTCTAAGCCAATTGCGGATTTGCATAAATTGGAAAGATTAAGAAAGCCCGGAGTATATTTTCTGACAGGGATGTCCGATTTGTATCTATGGAAAAAGGAGTGGCTTGATAAGTCATTCGAATTATTGAGGGAATCTCCGAAAACAGTGGGGGTATATTTGACTAAAGCCCCAAATAAAATAAAGCTTGACGACGTTCCCGATAATGCTTGGATGGGGGTAACCATCACATCGAAATCGGATTTATGGAGGTTGAAAGCATTAAGGGAAAATATCAAATGCAGGAACTATCACGTCACGTTTGAGCCGTTATTCGAGGATCTGGGCGACATTGATTTATCTGGAATCAAATGGGTGGTCATCGGAACAGAGACCGGGAAATGTAAGGGCAAGATAGATGCCAAAAAGGAATGTGCCGATCATTTGGTGGCTGTCGCTAGAAAATACGGCTGCAGGATTTTTTTCAAAGAAGAGCTCATTCATAAAATCATGGGCGAAGAAAACGCAATTCAAGAGCTCGCTTTAGAAATGGAGGAAGCGTTGAAATGAAGAAACATTACGGCGGAACCCTCGTCTCCCAAATCAAGCAACTTCAAGACAGGATTTTCAACAAGATTCTAAAAGAAGAGGGCATATACGAATTCAATGGCCAGCAAGGGAGGATCCTATTTTCTTTATGGAAAGATGAAAAACTCTCCTTGATCGAATTATCTAAAAGGACTTCTTTGGCCAAAACAACGTTGTCCTCGATGGTGGAGAGGATGAAGAACGACGGCCTTTTGATTGTCGAGGAATCCAAGGAGGACAAAAGGAGCCTGATTATCTATTTAAGCGACAAGACGCTGTCGCTTGAAAACAAGATAAACAAGGCCACGAAAAGAATGGGCGATATTTTCTACAAAGGCCTTAGCGAAGAAGAGGCAAGTGAGTTGGACAGATTGCTGAACAAAGTAAAGGAGAATCTAAAAGATGAATAAGAACGTAATCATCAGGCAAATCAAAGTCAAAGACGTAATGACCAAATCTAACGCCCCTATAGGCGGATATTGCGTCAACCCCTATGTCGGATGCACCCATGGCTGCAGATATTGCTATGCCTCATTCATGAAAAGATTCACAGGCCACACGGAAGAATGGGGAACGTTTTTGGATGTCAAAAACTGGGAGCCGATCAAGAATCTAGATAAATTCAAAGGCGAGCATATCATCATTGGGACTGTGACCGATGGGTATCTGCCAGAAGAAGCCAAATACAAGAACACTAGAAAACTATTGGAACAATTGGTGGGTGTTGACGCAGAACTATTGATATGCACGAAATCCGATTTGGTAGTTAGAGATTTGGATTTGTTAAAGAAATTCGACAAAGTCACGGTTTCTTGGTCCATTAATACCTTAGACGAAGGTTTCAGAAGTGATATGGACGATTCTGTGTCAATAGAAAGAAAATTAAAAGCAATGAAGGAAGTGTATGATGCTGGGATTAGGACGGTATGTTTCATCTCGCCGGTATTCCCAGGCATCACGGATTTCAAGAAGATATTCGAAATAGTTAAAGATCAATGCGATTTGATATGGCTTGAAAACCTTAACCTAAGAGGTGGATTCAAAGGGAAAATAATGAATTATATCAAAGAAAACCACCATGATTTGTATCCTTTATACGAAAAGATATATAAGAAAAAAGACAGGAGCTATTTTGAAAAATTAGAAAAAGAGGCTGAGCAATTAGCCAAAGACAACGATTGTCCATTCGTGGATAACGAAACACCCTATGGAAGAGCTAAAAAAGGTCATCCAGTAATCGTTGACTATTTCTATCACGAAGAGGTTAGAGGCTCAAACAACACAGGAAAAAGAAATAAGAAGTAGTCTGAGATTCATGTAAGGACCACCGCCACATAAGAGATAATAGGATTGATACCAAAAATATCAGTCCTTTTTTCATTTTATAGGGCTATTTCGCTTGTTTTAGGCATAAATTGCTTAATTTTTGGTGAAGTAGCCTTTTTTTCTTTGCGCGTTTTAAAAGCAAGTAATTTATCAAAAGCACGAACTAGCAATAAAAAGCACGAACTGACTATCAAAAGCACGAATATACTTTAACCCTTATTTTTTGGCCATCGGCAGTGATGCTGGTGGTCTTTTTTTATGCCCTGAAATATTTTTCAATTTATCTATCCTCATAATAAAAGATTTGAATTCCAACTGTTTTTCCATTGGCGGAACATGCATTAACTCGTTTTTAATCATGGGTACAGTTAATTGAAAAAATGCTTAAACAAATCATGCTTTTATGATAAGATTTATTTGGAGGTTATTTTTTATGCTTAAAAAAATTAAGATTGTTCTTAGCACATTGTGTTTAGGTTTGTTAGTGGGTTGTTCTTCAACTGTTTCTTGGGAAAATAACATTAATAAAGATATCATACTTCTAAAAAATAATGGTTTTCATGCATATATTTCAAATTCTAAAGAAGATTTGCAAGAATTTAATGAAGGTATTAATAAAGAAATTAAACAAGAAGGTTATAATTTTACAGTTAAGTTTGTAAATGTATATAGTATGACAGAAACACCAGACCTTACTTCAGGTTACTATATTACCTTTGAGGAATTAAGCACTAAAGAAGAGGCAAAGAACTACTTCACTTTTTTAAATAGAGAAAATAGAATGTATAAGATTTATATTTCAGGAACAATCGTTATATATACTACATCTGTAAAAGCAACGGAACTTTTAAACTATAAATTCAAATAGCCCCCCGCATAACAATAAAACTTATCTGAATAGTACCGCATACCCCGACCTCAAAAATGTGTGAGCCAGAATTTTTAAAAAACTAGATTTTAGAAAATACAATACTAAATCAAGGAGCAGAAATGCTCTTTTTTTGATTTGAAGGAGAGAATATGAAGAAAATATTATTTTATTTATTAACGTTCACTTACTGTTTATTACAAACATTAATTGGCGGATTCGTTTATTTATTCAATTATGGATGTTTCAATCTCATCAAGTTCACGCCATAGTGCAGCATATGAATTTTTAATAGGGTGCAATTGTATCTAATAAAGCAATAAAAGAACCCCACAAAACTAACAATAATGGTTTTAATAAATTTGCTGAATGGTATTACAAATGTGGAATGTTGCAATTTTTAAGTGTCAACATAAAATTGCAGTTTTATGTTGGCGCTCGCACTATTTTTTTAATTTTTAAACCAATAAAAATTTGCTTTTTCCAAAATTGATTTATAATTTCTTTATGAATACAACGCTAGAAACTAAAAGATTACTTCTTCGTCCTTTAAAACAAAGTGACGCAATAGATATATTTGAAAATTGGGCAAGCGATGAAGATTTTCCTAAATATATGACTTGGAGCGCTCATAAAAATATTGAAGAAACTAAAAAAATAGTAGATATGTGGATTAAAGAATATGAAGATCCAAAAACCATAAGGTTTATGATAGTTTTAAAATCAACTAATGAAGTTATTGGTCAAATAGATGTAGTAAAAATTGTTGATGATATTCCAGAAATTGGCTATTTAATAATGAAAAAATATTGGAATAATGGATATATGAGCGAAGCTTGTAATTGTGTAATAAACTATATATTTACTCTTGGATATAAAAATATAATTATTGAAGCAATGAAAGAAAACATTGCTTCAAATAAAGTTATTATGAAATGTGGTGGAAAATTTATTGGTTCTAAAATACAATTTTATGAAGCAAAAAACTTAAATGCCGAAGTTAATCAATATTTAATAACTTCTTCTAGGAGTTAATTATTAACATTCTATTTATTTTAAAACTTAACTTTACTATAATTATGCCATGCTCTGTTGGAGAAGCGGCTTAACTCATATCCCTCTCAAGGATACATTCATGGGTTCGAATCCCGTATGGGTCACCATTAAGAAACGATTGTGCTAATACGAGATTTTATGCTCAAATTAGCACTTTTTCTTTATTTTTAGGCAATTTTGGTAGAGTTCAAGTCCCGTTATCAATGAAATTGCCTATTTTTTTATTGCTTGAATGTGATTAATAAGATGGTCATAAAATGCCTTTTGTGTATTTTAACACGATCGCATAGCTTTCGTGTCTTTCGTGTGAATTCTTACTTTTTCATTGAATTAATTAATTTTTTAATTTTTTTACTTAATTTTTTTTAAAAAAAGGTTAACTTTTTACATTTTTTTGTCCCTTTACTATTGAAGGAGGTGAAAATCATGTTTAAAGAAGAAGTTATTAAACTTAAAATTGAAGGGAAATCTTATAGTGAGATTTCAAGAATCTTAGGAATAAATGAATCAACAGCTAAAAAAATTTACAATAGATTTAAGAATAGTCACTCTGAATTATTTTGTCCTATGTGTTCTAAGTTCTTAATTCAAACTAAAGGACATCGTCAGAAGAAATTCTGCTCAAGCGCATGCAAAGATAATTATTGGAATGAGTTAAGAAGAAAAAACAAGTAAAAAAGTTAATGAGAGACTAGTTAGCATGAACTGAACTAGCTAGTTTTTCATTTTTTATGTTCTTTAACCAATCTAAAAAATGTGCCTATAGAAACTCCTATAATAAAAGCTGCTTCAGTATTTGTTATAGAATCATATTTGCCATTTTGAGGCCCCTCTTTTTTCAATTTCCTCACTATATGGAGAAAATGAGGCTGTTTTGTTCGGGGGTATTTTTATTTCTTCAATAGTATAGGGACAATTTTTACTCTTTTGAACGCGTTATAAAATTAAAAAACTTACCAGAATTTAATCCAGTGAGATAAATTTGAGAAAAATTGAATAGATTTTTTAAATAAAGTAGGGTAATAATAGATTTTTGAGCAATAAAGTGTTATAATATTATATAAGTTGTTAAGTTGTAAATTGGAGGAAAAATTGAAACATTTTATCCTAAAAGAGATTCAGCTTCTACAAGAAAATCAATAAATCAAATGTTTAAATTAGGGTTTATTAATAATGGCGGAAAAAGTTATCATTATCTAACAAAAGATTTTCTCAATGAAACTGATAAAGACAGAAAACGAGCATTATATTCAAGGATTGTGTACGATAATGCTAGTTTTTCTAGAAGTTTTTCAGAAGAAACTAATGATAATGAAATACAATTTTTAGTTAAAACTATTGAAGAATGCGAAGTAATATCCAAAGAGGAATTATTAGCGATTATGTTTTGCAAAATTAACGAGTATCCAAAAGGTTATTTGAATAAGACTGAATTAGCTATTAAGGTAAATGAGCTCAGAACAAATAATACAATAGAAAGAAAATATAATCAGTAAAGTTATTTATATAATCTTTGCGGAAGTTTAACAGACATTTATACCGCTAATAATACTTTGAGTTTAAATCCTGACTTATTAATGGACAAACAGGAAAAAGCATATAAAGGTAGAGATCCATATCTTCAAAGAATATATAAAACAGAACTTATTGATGAAGAAAAGAAATTATATGGAGATTCAATACAAAAATGTGTTCTTGAACATAAAGGATACCCAATTCTTATTGCATCACATATAAAGCCATATCATGTATGTGATAAAGGCGAGCAATTTGATAGAGATAATGGTCTTTTATTATCCAAGAATATGGATTCATTATTTGATGGTGGGTATATTACCTTTGATGAGGAGGGAAACGTTGTCCCATCATCTAAACTGGATTCAGAAGTTGCAGAATATGTAAAAACATTTAAGTTAGACCCAATTATTTACAATTTTAGAAGACAACTTTATATGTGCTATCATAGGGAACATGTATTTTTAGGTTAATATAAGAATCACATGCGCTAAGTAAGAAAAAAGAGAAATATAAATAATTAAAACAAGTTATGAAAAAGAAATAATTAAAAAAGGGGCATTATTATGAATAGCAATTTTCTCCACACATTAACTGCATATCATTTGAAATTTTCTTATATGAAAAGGAATAATCCTCTTCGTGAAGAACTTATTGGAAAAATTTCTAGTGATGCAAAACCATCTATAACTATAACTGAACTGTTGGATGAACTTATAAAACTTACTGATACCCGTCAATATGGGTTATTGATTAACGGTGGTAAAGTTGTTTTGCTAGACAAAATTGAGGATATATATAATCTAGATATAAACAAAAAAAGAATTTTTATAATACCTAAAGCCGGAAAAACAAACATTCCAATTCAAATGGTAAATCTTAGAGATAGTAATAAAATTTATAATTTTGGAGCTGATTGGGCTTCAACTTACCCACATAATATTTTTTTATATGAAGTGAATAATGAGTATTACCTTGTATGCCATAGGAATGGTGGCTCTGGCTGTAAAACAGTTTTATGCTCTGCTCTCAATCAAATTCTTAAACAAAAAGGGATAAAAGTAGAGATGAATTGGATGCCTCCAACAGTTCAAGAGTCAACTTCTAACTATGATATAGATAAAATAACACTTATTTACGAAGAAAATAAATCATCAGATATTGCTGATGAGCCTGCAAAAAGGCAGAAAAAAGTTCAAATAAAAGAATTAACCTTATCTTTAAAAACTGGGAAATTTAGCAAAATTGATGATTTACTTCACAGTTATAGAGCAAAAGAAATTTCTAAAGAAGAAACTTTTAGAAAAATTAAAAACGAAGTCAATGACGAACAATATAACAATGCATCATTAGTGGTTAAGATAGGAAAAGCAAAAAAGAAAGTGGCATGGGATGATGTTGAAAGTTTAATTGATGGCTTTGATATAACTGATAAAGTCTCTGGACTTAAAGGGCAACAATTTATTGACGAGCTAAAAGAGTGTTCCGATAATTTTTTACTAACTCTTTTGGAAGGAGAATAATTATGGGTGTGAGATTTTGGGTATGTGTTTCATTGCTTACATTATCAATTATCCTTATGTTTTCTAATAAAAAGATTAGGTGTTTAAAATTATTGGAAGACTTAATTAAGATTTTTTATAACAACAAAACAAATAAAATATCAATTTTTGACTTAATATGTTTCTTTGTCTGTCCTGCAGTTATTGGTACTTCGATAGTCGTCGGTTTTGATTACTATTTTTCTGTTGAAGTTTCGAACGCATTATTAACTATTTTTTCAATTTTATTTACACTTCTATTTGGGGTAATGTCATTGTTGACTTCCACTTTAGATTCGTCAGATTCAACAAAAAAGAAAATTTCAAACGAAGCATTTACAGCAGTAGCTTTTTCCATGTTTTCCTCGTTAGTTTCTTTAATTATAATGATCGTTTATATCGTTCTTCTAGAAAAAATATCTTCAGTAATATGTTTTCAAATATTAAGCGGAGTAATTATAACGTTAGCTTCAAATATGGTTATGCTGTTTTTCATGATTGTAAAAAGAAGCTACGTCACTTCTACAAGTAAATAAAGATGAACTCATCCTTGAATTTATTGCTCTTTGGGTAAGTTTTTTATCTGGAAATCATCCTTATCTAGCTCATTCATTTGAAACCATTTGCAACAAATGAAACTACCCATTGAAAAATGAAACCGTATTTCTACACTTGTGCCGATACATATAGAAAGCATAGGTTTGATACAAAAAAATAATGTATCAAGCCTTTTTTTATGCCTAAAATAGCATTATTTACGAGATTTTAGTTTATTTTTAGGATATTTGGACTGATATTAAAAATTCTCCCATCATTTCTTAAGCCTTATTTTCTTTTTATAATTATAATCAACTAGGCAATGAAAAAGTATCAGCAAGAAACCGAAAACTAAAAGGCTATACATCTTGATAATTATAAAATTCAATATATGTGGTATTTTTTAAAAATGTCAGTGTAAATCTTAATGCAATAGAAAGAAAAATTATAGAGTTAATTTTAAATGACCATGCTTTAACAGCAGAAAACATCAATTAAAATTAATAAAACAAAAAGAACTACTAAAAGATATTTGAAAGCATTACAAGAAAAAAATATCTCGAAAGAAAATGGTCAGATAAAAATAGTTATTGAAAAATTATAAAGTAACATTTTTTAATTTTATAAAATAAATGTTGTTGTGTTATGCAAAATGAAAGAAAGATTACGTAAATTGGTAGAAACATTACACAAAAATAAGCATTACGCACTTTATATCAAAATTTTCTAAAGGCAAGCTCAAACCCTTATAAAAAATAATTTCAAGTTGATTTGTAATCTACAAAATTGTATAATGTTTTTGGGTAATGTTTATGGAAAATTTTAAAATAATAAGATTTGTAGACAATAGTTTCGAAATTGATGTTAGAGCAGATATTAATAATGAAACTGTTTGGCTCTCACAAGATGAAATGGCATCATTATTCAATGTTGATCGCACAAGAATTGTTAGACATATTAATAACATTTATAAAGACAAAGAATTAGATATTAATTCAACATGTGCGGAAAACGCACATGTTCAAATTGAGGGAAATAGAAAAGTTAATCGTACCATAAAAATTTATAATCTTGACATGATTATTTCTGTAGGATATAGAGTAAAATCTCAAAGAGGTATTATTTTTAGAAAATGGGCAAACAAAATTCTAAAAGAATACTTAATACAAGGTTATTCCATTAATAAAAAAAGAATAGAAGTGCTTAATAAAACAATTGAAGTACAAAATAAGATGCTTGCATCATCATTAAATATCGATCAAGAAACATTAGTTAATGTTATAGAAAAATATACTAAAGCTTTAGATTTATTAGATAATTATGATCATCAATGTCTAATAAAACCAAAAGGAAAAGAAACAATATATGAATTAACATATTCTGATTGTAGAGCGATTATCGATTCAATGAAGTTTAAAAACACATCTTCTGTATTCGGCGTTGAAAAAGAAAATGGAAAATTAGAAGGAATTCTAGCCGCCGTTTATCAAAATATTTTCGGTCAAGAAGTTTATCCTTCATTAGAAGAAAAAGCAGCACATTTATTATATTTTTTAGTAAAAGATCATCCTTTTGCGGATGGATGTAAAAGAATTGCTGCAACATTATTTTTGGAATTTTTAAATAGAAATCACGCATTAATTAAAAATGGCAAAATAATAATATCAAACGATACATTAGTTGCAATTACCATTTTAACTGCTGAATCAAATCCGGAAGAAAAAGAAGTTATAATTAAACTTATAATGAATTTTTTAAGTAAAGGAATTTAGAATGAAAAAAACAATTGGGGATAAAATAAAAGAATTACGAATATCACTTGGACTTTCACAAGAAGAATTTGGAAAAAAGTTAGGCTATACCTCTAGATCATCTATTAATAAAATTGAAAAAGGAATTAACGATATTAGTTATGATAAGCTGATTTTATTAATTAAAGAATACAAAATTAATATAAAAGGATTTTTAGAAGAAGAGTGCGATCAAATTTCTAATTCAATTTCAAAAAATAATAATATTTATATTTCTTTTAGTGGAAGAAATAATGGCAATTGTTTTGATATAGCCTCTCATTTAATGAAGAAAAACGATAAATATATAGCATTTAAAGATATATCTTATAATCCTTGTTCAAATTGTGAATATCAGTGTTTTAAAGGAATATGTAAATATCGAAATGATGATATATATAAGCTTATACAGTCATCACTTACATATAAAAATTTAGTTTTATTAGTACCAATGTACTGCTCTAACCCCTCCTCTTTATATTTTACTTTTTTAGAAAGAATGCAAGATTATTTTAATAACAACAGCGATAAATGGAATATCTTTATTAAAAAATTAAAAATAATTGCGATATTTGGTAGTGAAAAAGAAACGCCTTTATTCATACCAACTTTGTTGCAATTAGTTGATGGAAATAACAACCAGATTCTAAAAATAGAAAGACATAAATATAATCTTAAAATAAACGATAAAGTGATAGAAAATAATGAATTATTAAATAAAATAGATTCTTTTATTATTTAAAAATTTTATATAATATCTTTACAAATCTAAATAAAAAAGAAGATAATTATGACAAAACAAGAAATTCAAAATAAAAGAGAATATATTTATGCTAGCATTAGAAAACAAATAAAACAAATGCATAGCATTTTAAAAGCTTTTGGCGAAATACCAGAAATTGCTAATAATGGTGATGCTAATATTCTTATCAATGAAATACTTATGAGAATTGGTTCTTCGGAAAGAGATATTCTTGTATTTAAATGGAAAACAGACGACTATATCGAAAGATACGATGAAAAACAATATCTCAACTATGTTCAAGGTAAAATACATTTTTATATTGACAGATATGATTTTTATGCTTTCAACGCTTCTTTGCGTCATAGAGATTATGAATATAAACCTATGGAAAAATAAATTCATTTTATAATCAATTCTAAAAATACATTTTTATTTTTTTCAATTATTTATAAATATGTATATAATTATGTAAGATTAAATATCGTTGGAAATAAAACTATGTTTATTTCCAAATTTTTAGGTGCTTATAATACCTAATTAAACTAGAAAAATGTTTATAAGAATGCTAAATTTATATGGAGGAAAAATATGCTTAATCAATTTTCAAGAACTCAACTAATATATGGAAAAGATGCAATGGATATTTTATCTAAAGCACATATAGCAATTTTTGGTATTGGTGGCGTAGGTGGATATGTCTGTGAAGCTTTAGTAAGAAGCGGAGTAAAACATTTTACTTTAATAGATGATGACAAAATTTGTTTAACTAATTGCAACAGACAAATTATTGCTACGACTAAAACAGTTGGTCAATATAAAGTTGATGTAATGAAAGAAAGAATTCTAAGCATTAATCCATTTGCTAAAGTAGAAACTTTGAAATGTTTCTTTTTACCATCTAATCAAGATGAATTTGATTTTACCCAATATGACTATATTATTGATGCAATAGATACCGTTTCCGCTAAAATCGCTATCATTTTAAAAGCGCAAGCTAATAACATTCCAATAATAAGTTCTATGGGAGCTGGCAATAAAGTTAATCCGATGGGATTTATGGTTAGCGATATTTATAAAACAGAGATGGATCCTTTAGCTAAAGTTATGCGTTATGAACTTAAAAAAAGAAGGGTTAAACATTTAAAAGTCGTTTATTCTAAAGAAAAGCCTTTACGTCCTTTAGAAGATCCTACAATCAGTTGCCGAACGCATTGCATTTGTCCAAAAGGAACAAGAAAATGTACCGAAAGAAGAGATATTCCAGGAAGCAACGCTTTTGTACCAACTGCCTGTGGACTTTTAATTGCTTCAGAAGTTATCAAAGATTTGACTAAACCAGTCGCCAGGGAAGAATTAAAAAAATGATTTATTTAGACTATGCAGCAAATTATCCATGCAAAAAAGAAGTTTTAGCAGCTCTAACAGAAGTAGAATTAAACTATATTGGTAACTATAATTCAACTCATACAGCCGGATTAAAATCAAAAGAAAAATTTAATGAAATAAACACTTCCATAAAGAACATTTTAAATATCGATGATGAACATGAAGTAATTTATGTTTCTTCAGCAACGGAAGCTAATAATTTAGCAATCAAAGGAATTTGTTCATCTTATTCCGGATTTGGAAAGAAAATTTTAGTAAGCGAGCTTGAACATAGTTCCATAAATGGAGCTTTAGGATTTATTAAAGATAACGGTTATCAAGTTGAATTTATTAAAACCAATAACGATGGTAGTATTTCAATTGAATCATTAAAAGAAAAATTAAGCAGTGATGTAATTTTAGTTTGTGTGTGTTTAGTCGACGGAGAAACAGGATATATTCACGATTATAAAAAAATAAATGAAATAGTTAAAAATACCAATGCTCATTTACTTGTTGATGCAACACAAGGTGTTGGAAAATTTGACATTGATTTTAATGAATTAGATCTTGTAAGTTTCACTCCTCATAAATTTGGTGGAATAACTGGAAGTGGGTGTTTAATCAAAAGAAAAAAAACAATTTTGACACCACTTATGCATGGAGGAGAGAGTTCATCAATTTATCGCAGTGGTTCAGTTCCTCTTGGAATCATTGCTTCAATTGAAAAAGCCTTGTATCTAGCATATCAACATATGGATAAAAATTATGAAAAAGTAAAATCGGTCAATGCATATTTACTAGAACAAATAAAAAGCAATAAAAAAATAAAAATTAATTCTTTTGCTAATCCTTACATAGTTAATTTGTCAATCGATAATATTACTGGAAGAACTGCTGTTGATTATTTAAATAGCAAAGGAATATGTGTAAGCCAAAAATCCGCATGTTCAATAAAAAACACTCCATCAAAAATTATTATGGCAATATATAAAGATAAGAAAAGAGCTATATCATCTTTTAGATTATCTCTATCAGAATTAGTTACATATGAAGAAATAGATTATTTAGTAGAAACATTAAAGGAGTTAGCAAAATGACAGATGAATTTGAGCAATCAATAACAAAAAAATATCGTGATAAGCTTTGGTCTAAATTTGTTAAAGCAATCAAAGAATATCAACTAATACAACCAAATGATCATGTATGTGTTTGTATTTCTGGTGGAAAAGACTCTATGCTTATGGCAAGACTTTTCATGCAATTAAAAAAACATTCAGATTTTAATTTCGAAATTGAATATTTAGTAATGAATCCTGGCTATAATGAAATTAATTTACAAACAATTATGAACAACTTACAAAAATTATCAATTCCTGCTAAAGTTGTTGAATCAAATATTTTTGAAATTGCTAATTCACAAGATAAAAGTCCTTGTTTTTTATGTGCAAAAATGAGAAGAGGAGCTCTTTATAATTTTGCTAAGAAAATGGGATGCAATAAAATTGCATTAGGACATCATTACGATGATGTAATTGAAACAACTTTAATGAATTTACTAAATTCAGGATCTTTTCAAACAATGCTTCCTAAATTAAAATCCACCAATTTTGAGGGGATGGAATTAATAAGACCTATGTATTTAATAAGAGAAAAAGATATTATTTCTTGGAAAAATTATCATCACTTACAATTCATTCAATGTGCCTGTAGATTTACAGAAAATTGCGCAATTTGTGATAATGGAGGTGGTGGCTCCCAAAGATACGCTACAAAACAATTAATCAAAGAATTAGTTAAAAATTATAATCCACAAGTAGAAAAAAATATTTTTAAAAGTGCAGATAACGTTACTCTAGATATGATTCTTGGATATAAAGAAAAAGGTGTACATCATAACTACTTAGAAAATTACGATAAGAAAAAAAGTGAAGATTAACTATAGGAGAAAAACAAATAAATGAAAAAAATAGTCTTTAGTGATATAGATGGTACACTTCTCACTTCTGAACATAAACTTTCAAAAAACACTCTTTTTGCTATAAATAAACTTCAAGAAAAAAATATAGATTTTGTAATAATATCTGCTAGAAGTCCATCAGGAATTTATCCTATTCTTTTAAAAAACAATTTTTCTTGTCCGATAATTTCATATAGTGGAGCTTTAATCCTCGATAAAGACAAAAACGTTTTATATCATAAAGGAATGAATAAAGAAGAAGCAGAAGAAATTATTTCATTTATTGAAGAACAAAATTTTGATTTAACATGGTGCATATATTCTTTTGATCAATGGGTAGTTAAAAATAAAAATGATTCACGGATAATTAGAGAAGAAAATATCGTTGAAGCAAAAGCTGTTGAAGGAAATCTAAACACAATAGAAAAAGAAGAAATACATAAAATCTTATGCATTTGCAATCCTGATAAAACAACTTCTTATGAAGAGATTATTAAAGCTAAATTTCCAAAATTATCAATAGTAAAATCATCTCCAATCCTTCTTGAAATTATGGCAAAAAATATTACAAAAGCTACTGCCATTGAAAAATTATGTGAACTAAAAAATATATCAATAGAAAAAACTATTGCATTTGGTGATAATTACAACGATTTTGAAATGCTCACAACAGTTAAGCAAGGCTTTTTAATGGACAATGCACCTGATGAATTAAAAAAATTAATAAAACTTCATACTGATAGCAACGATAATGATGGGATTTATAAAGCTTTAAAAGAACTGTCATTATTGGATTGATTTTAAACAAACAACCTAAAAATATATTTTAAAAATGTCTATAAAATAAGAGCTGTTTTTTTAATATTCAGCTCTTATTTTTTCGTTTAATCTACAATAATTCTTTCTTTTAATATAATATCGTGAGAATTTTTTCCAATCAAAATATCAAAAGCACCTGGTTTAACATGATATTCATCATAATATGTTGAATAATAAGAAAAATCTTTTCTCTTCAATTCAATTATAACTTCTTTCTTTTCATGAGCCTTAATAAATATTTTTTCATATCCTTTCAACTCATAATCAGGTCTATATACTTCTTTTACAACTTCGCGAATATATAATTGACAAACCTCAGCTCCATCAATTTCCGTTTCATTTTCTATATCAAAGCTAACTTTATACACATCTTTAATTTGTTCTATTTTAAGATTAGAATATTCAAATTTAGAATAACTAAGCCCATAGCCAAAAGGAAATAATACAGGAACATTAAAGGTCTCATAATAACGATATCCGATATTTAATCCTTCATCATATTTCATAACAGAAGAATCATGGTATGATTTCATTGCTGGAGAATCTTCTAATTTTAATGGAAAAGTTTCAGATAATCTTCCACTTGGATTTATTTTTCCAACCAAAATATTTGCTAATGCTTTATGACCTAATTCACCACCATATCCCATATAAACAACAGCTTCAACTTTATCAATCCATGAAGACATATCAATTGCTGAACCAGCTTCTACAACAATAATAAGATGTTTAGCAACTTTAGCAAAATCATTTATTAAAATTTCTTCTTCTTTTGATAATTTAATTCCTTCTCTATCAGCACATTCAAATTCCAAATTTGCAGAATCACCAACAGCCAAAATTGTATATTCAGCTTGTGCACTATATTCTAAAGCTTTCTTTGCATTACCAACATGTGCCAAATGTCCTAATTTTTCCCAAATAGATTCATAATATTGAACATCATCGCATTCTGCTTTCAAAGCTTCTTCAAGTGAAATAAAAGGTAATTCAGGACAAACTTGGCTAGATCCGCCACCACAATAATATCTAGAAGTAGGATCGCCGGTAATAAAAATTTTCTTTTCAGGTTTTAAAGGAAGAACATTATTTTCATTTTTCAATAAAACTATTCCTTCTTCAGCAATTTTCAACGCAACATTTCTTCTTTCATTTATGGACATATCCATTTTTCTTAATTTGCTTTCTTTTTCACATTTTTCAGCCAACTCAATAACTTTTACTGCAGATTCATCAAGTTTTCTTTCATCCAAAATATTTTCCTGAGCTTTTTTCATCATTAAATTATGATGATTTTCATTATATGGCATTTCTAAATTCAGTCCCGCGTTTAATGAAGCTTCAGAATCTTTTACAGCATCCCAATCCGACATTATTAAACCATCAAACTTAAAGTTATTTCTTAAAACATTATAAAGTTTATTATTTTCACTCATTCTTCTGCCATTTACCAAATTATAAGAACACATAACCGTCCATGGTTTGGCTTCCATAGCTATTTCAAATGCTTTCAAATAAATTTCATGCAAAGTCCTTTCATCAACTTCCATCGATGCCCAATGGCGAGAGAATTCGGAATTATTGCAACAAAAATGTTTTATGCATGTGCCAACGTGCATTTCCTGAACTCCTTCAATATATTTTTTTGCTAATATTCCTGCTAAATACGGATCTTCAGAATAATATTCAAAGTTTCGTCCATTGGTCGGAAGCCTTTTAATATTAACACCAGGACCTAACACAATATCAACTTTTTGTTCTATACAATCATTTCCGATAGATTTGCCAAGAAGTTTAGCTAAATCACAATTCCATGTTTGTGATAAAACTTGTGTTGAAGGATATGCTACAGATTTAATTACTTCTTTTTGTTCAGGATTACTTTTATCTAACGGTTGCCTTAATCCAACAGGTCCATCTGATAATACAAATTTGTATAAACTGCCATCTGCTGTATCATTAGACCAAAAGTCAGCTCCCATGACTAATTTAACTTTTTGAATTTTATTTAATTTAGAAATGTCCATACCTCACCTCTTTACTGATATAAGTTTTAAATTTTGAAAGTGCATACATTTATAATATATATTAAAAGATATAATTATTGAAGAAATTTAAAATAAATTTATTTTTACGGCTATAAAAAATAAAAAAATATTATAGTTTTTTTACATCTTTTTTATATTTTTTTGTTGCTTTTAAAAATTTTTACCATATATAATAGTTACGTGAGGAAAATATATGACTTTTAATCTCATTATTAAAAAATCCTTATCAAAAATAATAGAACAAAAGTCCATAGTCTCTATATCTAGAAAATCATCTTTATTAAACTTAAATAACAACGTTTAATAAAGGTTTTTTTATTTTCCTAACAATAGTAAATTTTTATCAAATTACAAAAAGGAGAAATATGAAAAAGATTAATTTACTTTCAGCCTTATTCTTATGCACTATTCTTGCTTCTTGTGCTTCTGAAAACACTTCTAGTTCTTCCTCATATAGTAGTTCATCAACAATTAGTTCTTCCTCATCTAGTAGTTCATCAACAATTAGTTCTTCATCTTTTGTAGTTAGCTCTGTTTCATCAAGTTCGACTATTTCATCAAGCAGCACATCAAGTTCTAGCATTTCAAATAGTAGTACAAGTTCTTCATCTATTTCTTCTTCAAGTTCTTCATCTATTTCTAGTTCAACAAGCGTTCCAAGTTATGAAGGAAATATTCTTTCTTTAAATTCTAAAAATTTTAATAGTGTTGATGCTTTAGTCCTAAATAATATAACTCCAAATACTCAATACGAATCTGAATTTACTTTTGCCAAAAATGGTTCTTATCTTTCATCAAAAAGAATTACTGAAATTGAAAAAATTGAAGTTTTAGTATACGGAACATACGATAATTTAAAAATGTATGCTTCTGAAAATGCTGATGAAGAAAAATTAATTACTGCCACAAAAGAAGAAAAAACATCAGAAAATGAAGCTCAGAATAATGTTTTATATACTTATTCTTTTGATACTCCAACAGATGTCTTCTATTTAACTAACCCTTCTACTTATAATGTCCAAGTCTTTACAATTGATATTTATTATAAAGGACAAATAAATGATGCTGAGCCTGAACCAGTAGAAAAAGACATTACAATTTCTAGAGCTCTTGAAATCGGAAATGCATTGAGCTCAAGTCGTGGAACAACAGAAACCACTTATATTATCAATGGTATTGTCACAAATATTTCCGGAAAAGAAGTTACAATTACTCAGGATGATTCCAGCATTATCGCCTATGTTCCAACACCTGTCGAGAACCTTTATATAGGTTATTCTGTAGCTTTAGAAGGTAAAATTCAAAATTATTATGGCAAAATAGAAATTGTTGAATTCACACTTTTAGATTATCTTGCTGCAACATATAATGTTGATTTACAAGAATTTGAAAACGGAATAGTTAATGTATCAAAATCTAGTGATATCAACTATGGTGAAGAAATTACTTTAACTGCTGTCCCTAACGAAGGATATAAAGTCCTATCTTTATTCATCGATAACGAAAGACAAAATCTTGATGAAAACAATTCTATTTCTCTAATAATGACTCATAATATTTCAGTAAAAGCTGAATTTATTTCTAATGATGTAGTTATCGAAGAAACTGTAACTTTAAAATATGTTTTTGCCGATTATCCTGCAGGAACACAATATGCCACTGAAACTCATAAACTTGATGAAAACACTTCTATATCAACTGAAAAAGCTCACTTTACTTCTGAGCTTCGTCTTTATAACAGCTCAACAAATGATAGTGTTGCAACAATACATTCCGCTAAGCCTATTAAATCAATTTATTTCAATGCTGGATATAGTGCTTCTGAATTATCAGTTTATGGTTCTACTGATGGAGAAACATTTGAACTTATTTCAGCATTAGTAACAACTTCAGCATATAAAGTACTTTCTCTTGAAAACATTGAAGAATCTTCCTACACATATATTAAGCTTGATGTCACTGGTTCAAAGCAAGTTAGAATTAAAGACTTCAGCATTGTAGTTGCAAAATAAATTAAAAAGCATCATAAAAGCCTCCCGCAAAAAGGAGGCTTTTTAATTTAATAATTATTTAACTATTTCTAGTTTACCATCGACAAGTCGTTTTGTACTTTCTTTATCAAATAAGATAATACTATTTCCAACAAAATCAATTGAAACTTCTTCATTAACTTTATAGTCGATAATACCGAAGATAACCGAAGTTAAAATATCTTCTCCAATATCAACCTTGACTGTTGTTTCCATACCAGCAGGAAGAGTTGAATATACTTTAGCTTTTAAACCATCTTCACAGATACGGATGAATTCTGGTCTTATTCCTATTACAACATCTTCACTTGGTAATTCAAATTCATTATTTGCTTCAAATCTAGCAACAACATTATGGAATTTAACTTCATAAGTATTTCCTTCGATTTGTTTTGCCTTTGCTTGAATAAAATTAATAGCTGGATTACCAACAAAGTCAGCAACAAATAAATTATTAGGATTTGAATATACATATAAAGGTGGATCATATTGTTGAAGCAATCCATTTTTCATCAAACAAACTTCAGTAGCAAGAGTCATGGCTTCAAGTTGATCATGTGTAACATAAACAAATGTTGAATTAGTTGAAGAATGTAAACGTTTTAATTCCGTTCTCATCTCTAAACGCAATTTAGCATCTAAGTTCGATAAAGGTTCATCCATAAATAAAACTTTTGGATTAGGTGCTAGTGTTCTAGCAATAGCAACACGTTGTTGTTGTCCACCTGATAATTGACTTGGATATCTATCAAGATAATCTTCAATTTTTAACATTTTGACAAGTTCATCAACTCTTGCTTTAATTTGATCTTTACTCCATTTAAGATTTTCAAGGCCAAAAGCAATATTCTTATAAACTGTCATATGTGGCCATAAAGCATAGTTTTGAAATAAGAAACCAACATTTCTTTTAGCAGGAGAAATATTGATACCCTTTTTCGAGTCAAATACTGTAACACCATCTATTATAATTTCACCAGATGTTGGAGTTTCAAGACCAGCAATCATTCTAAGTGTGGTAGTTTTACCACAACCTGATGGTCCTAAAAGGGTAACAAATCCACGATCTTTGATAACCATATTAAGATTATCTACAGCAATGGAATCTCCCCATTTTTTTGTTATATTTTTTAAAATAATTTCAGGCATATATTAACCTCCTACACCTTTATCAATAGAAGCTCCTGTTAATTTATTAACTACAACATTAATAATTAAAACCGAGAGAATGATAATTAAATTGATACCATTACTAATTTGTGTACAATCATATTTTTCATAGTTTTGTAAAACTGCTGTTAAAATTGTACTACTACCTGTTAATAAAACGAATAAGGTCAACTCTCTCATACAGGAAACAAATGGTAGCAAATATCCTGAAATGAAACTTGATTTTTGAATAGGGAATAAAACCTTCACCATTCTCTTCCACCAAGGAACCCCAACAATTATTGCAGCTTCTTCGATTTCATTCGATAATTGAAGCATAGCATTTGTTCCTGATTTAGAAGCAAAAGGTAAAAATTTAATAGAGCCAACAACAATGAGTAACACTAAAGAACCATTTAAGAAACTTAATGCACTAGTATAAGAAAGAATCAAATATATAGTAGCGAATGACATTGCTGGAATTAAGTAAGGCAAGAAAGCTAAATTACTGACATAGTTAGATAATTTACTTCCACGTCTTTTAGCAACACCATATCCTACTAAAATACCAAACGTTCCAGCGATAAATGCACAGACAATAGAAATCCATAAAGAATTTAAGAAAGCTTTCCAGATATCAGCATTTCTTAAAATACCAACAGATCCATAAATTGACTCATTAGTTTGTTCTGTTGTAATCCAATAATATAATGTAAATGTTGAATAATCACCAGAAACTCTTAAGAATGATTCAAGAGCAAACGATACAAGAGGAATAATGGCAAAGAAAGCTGCATATAAAACAACAATTATAGTAATAACTGGTTTTGCAACTTTTCCAAGTTTAACAAGAGAAATTTGTGAAGATTTACCTGTTACTGTGGTAAATGATCTTTTTGAATTAGTAATAAATTGATTAAATAAGAGAATTACAATACTGAATAACATCAATACTGTAGCCATAACATAACCTTGACCTTTATATTGAGAACCATTAATAAGATTCTTCATTTGTAAAGAAAGAGTCATGAAACCACTTTTTGTTCCTAAAAATGCAGGAACTGTATAACTACTAATAGAACTAGCAAAAACTAATAATACTGTAGAAATAAGAGCAGGCATAACAATTGGTAAAGTGATTCTTCTTAAAATTTTGAATCGAGAAGCTTTCAAAATTGTAGCAGCCTCTTCTAAGTTTGCATCCATATTTCGCAAAATACCACCAATTAAGATATAAGCAAATGGTGCATAGTGAATACCTAAACATATTGCACAAGGCCAGAATCCATAAACAAAGCTCGCTGGTACAGCAATATGTGTCAGTGATTGGAGCATCCCTACTTGAGCTTGGGTGCCTTCCAAATAAACATTATTTTTGAAAAAGTTTTCCCAGAACATTGCAATCGACCAACTTGGCATAATATATGGGAAAACAAATACAGTTGAAATAAATTTTTTAGCTGGGAAATCACTTCTTGTAATAAGCCAAGCAATTCCTCCACCAACAAATAATGAAATAAGACAAGCAACTAAAGCCATCAATACTGAATTTAATAAAGGCTTATAAAATACGTTGATAGAATAATAATAGTCTTCTTTTGATACTTCAGAAAATATACCTATCCAATGGTCCATAGTTAGTGCACCAACAGCCTTATGAAGTCTTAATGATTCACCTTGATGGACAAGAATTGTATTATATAGAAGATATACTAAAGGAATAACAACAGTAATAGTTAATAATATTGCAAAAATAACTAATATAATATTTGATGGTTTAGAAAAATATGTTTTCAATGCATTTAATATTTTTCCAAACTTAGACAATTCATCTTTATTTTTGCCCTCAGGAGTCTTATTTTCATCTAAAGATAATGTTTCGTTCATTTTTACTCCTTATCTTAGATAAAGTGGTGCAACTTTAAGCTGCACCACTAAACTTCTTTTTTTAAAATTTATTATTTGCCTTCGTATTGTTTGACAAATTTAGAAACATCGCCATAATTTTGAGCAACAATTGTTGGATCTTCAACAACTAAGCGATCTTTCCACCATGCTAATTCTTTATCATTAGAAGCAATAGTAGTTGTGTGGTTAGTTGAATAATAACCAGCTTTTGATCCCCAAGCATTTTCAAATCCAGCCTTGGAAGTAATATAGCTTACTAATGCACAAGCTGCATAAGGATATTTAGCATTCGCAGCAACCATTGAATACATCTTATAGCAGAATCCACCAAAACCATCAACTTTATTGTCACCTAATTCAATAGATGGGAAAGTCAAGTTAGCAACGTTTTCTTTTCCATAACCTTCTTCATCTTTTAAGTCTTTGATCTTATTATAATTGACTAAAGCAACTGTACCACCTTTAGCTTTTGCGGTATCTTTACAAGCAGTACCATCAGAGCTATGTGCTTGAGAATTCTTTAAGAATTCAGCAATCCATTTATAACCAATATTCTTATAATCTGATTCAGCAACATAATCTTTATGATAGAAATTCTTATATGCTACTGTTAACTTATCAACCCATTCTTTAGAAGTTAACATAGTTAAGAAATTCATATTAACGTTTTCAGTAGTAGGAGTTTTAAATGATGGATTAGCAATATGTCCTTCATCGCTTGCAGAACCAGCAAGTTGCCAGACATTTGTTAAATAATTAGTTAATGAATGTTCTGTACCTTCACTATTGTAATTATTGTACATGAAGACTTTGTTCAAATAGACTGCTGCCATTGGAACAGTATCATCAGCTGCAACATTTTGTGCTGCTTCTTTTGGTACAAAGTTCAATAAATAATTTGGTGCAAGCATTTCACTTTGGAGCATATTACCATCTTGTAATAAGACCATATCTGCAATATAACTCTTACTTTGGAAAGCTGTTGACAAATGATTATATAAGTCGGCATCACCTTCTTTAGTATTATTAACCTTAATACCTGTTTCTTCTGTAAAGGCTAAAATAGCTTTTTCTAATTGAGAAGAGTTTCCATAAACACTTACGGTATTATTTCCTACTTCTTCTTTAGCCTTTGCAACAAGTTCAGCATAACTTAACTTTTCAGCATCTGAAATTGCCTCATTTTTGTTATTATTTCCAGAATTAGGAGAACAAGCTGCTAACATTGAACAAGCTGCCAATAAAACTGGAACAAATTTTTTCATTTTCATATTTTCCTCCCGTGCTGAAACAAATGAATAATTTCAACACACATATACTACAACCCTCTTTTTGTATTTTCAAGTAAGCGTTTACATTTTCTATACATTTTCTTTACAAAAAGTTTAAAAAGCGCTTAAAAAATCTTTATTTTGAATTTTTGAATGATATACTTATTAAGAGAGGCAATTAAAATGAGTTTAGAAAATTTAAATAAAATGCTAAAAGATGCAAAAGATAATAACTATGCCGTTCCACAATTTAACGTTTGGAATTTAGAATGGATTTCTGCTGTTCTAGATAAATGCCAAGAACTAAAAACTCCTGTAATTCTTGGCGTATCACAAAATGGTGCTAAATATATGGGTGGATTTTATGTCGTTACTCAAATGATAAAAGCATATATAAAGAAAAATAACATAACAATTCCTGTCGCAATTCATCTTGACCACGCTTCTTCTTTTGAAGCATGTAAAGAAGCTATAGATGAAGGCTTTACTTCTGTAATGATAGATGCTTCAAGAAAACCTTTTGAAGAAAATTTAGACCTTACCAAAAAAGTGGTTGAATATGCTCATCCAAGAAATGTTACAGTTGAAGCAGAACTTGGAAAGGTTGGAGGAAAGGAAGAAGAAGTAGTCGCTGAATCTTTCTACGCTGATAAAAATGAATGCTTAAAGATGGTACAAGAAGCAAAAATTGATGCTCTTGCTCCTGCACTTGGATCCCAACATGGTTTTTATAAAGGCGAACCAAAATTAGGTTTAAAAGAAATGAAAGAAATACATGATTTGGTCAAATTACCTTTGGTTTTACATGGCGGTTCAGGAATTCCAGATGATCAAATTAAACAAGCTATTAATTACGGAACGGTTAAAATTAACATCAATACAGATTGCCTTTGTGCTTGGGTTAAAATTGTTCATGAAATAATAAAAGAAAATCCACAAGAAATAGATCCAAGAAAAATTATCGGACCTGGTAAAAAAGGAATACAAGATGTTATAGAAAATCGTTGTCAAGTTTTCGGATCCATTGGAAAGGCAAATATCAATGGATAATCCTGGACTTTTCCAAGAAAGCAATAAAAAATATTCCATTACAAAAAGAATGATAATCTTCTTGATAGATGGAATATTAACTATCGGTACAATCTTCGCTTTATTTTTTGGAATATGCCAATTTATCATTCCTTCTTTAGCGCATAATGAAATTTCTCAATTAAATTCTTGGTATCAAGAAATTTGTATTTCAGAAAATGTTCCTTATACAGAAGGAACATATGGAATTTACAAAGTTGATTCTAAAAAATATATATTGCAGCTTTCCGAACAAGGTATAGAAGAAGATAAATTAATTGATACTTATCTTCAGAAAGTAGATGAGTTAGATGATAAATTAGCTAAAGTTGATGGTTACACTGAAACATATAGAAAATTCAATAGCATTTATCTTTTGAATTTTATAAGTTGCATTTGCGTAAGTACTTTAATTTTTGAATTAATCATTCCTCTTTGCAATAAAAGACATAAAACTATTGGCATGATGATTTTCAAATCAAATTTAGTAAATAGAGATAATATCGTTGCAAGTAACTCTAAAATTCTTTTGCGTTTCTTATTTATACAAATTATTGAATTAATTGCAGTATATCTTCTTATAAATTGGATAGGTATCCTTTTTGAAACATTAATTACTTTAGTATTAATATCTTTTACTGGAAATAGATATGCTTTGCACGATTTAGTTACAAATCTTCATGTTGAGGAACAATCAAAAAGCTTTACTGAATAAAGTGAACATATTTATTATGTTCACTTTTTTATAATAGAAAGAGAAAATTATGAACTATAATGAAGAATTTTTTACAAGATTACAAGAATTAATCAATCAATATAAAAATATTGATATTTCCGAAAATACTTTACTAATCGGAGCCTCACACTTTACTTTTTGGAAGGAAAAGGCAGAAGAAGATCTTTCGCCTAACCTTAAAGCAATAAATTTTGGCATCGGAGGAACAACCGCTTTATTTTGGAAAATCAATATGAATTTATTTAAAACTTTCAAATATCAACCCAAAAATATTTTATTGTCTATCGGTGGAAATGATATATCACAAAATTGTTCAAATGAAGAAACAATAAATAGAATAATTTCTGTATTCAATCAAATCAAAGATATTTTTCCAAAAACTAATATGTACTTTGTTGGTATGTTTTCTAGCCCTTGTAAAATTAAAGATGGAAGAAATCAAAAGCAAAAAGAAGTATCTTTAGCAATTGATCAATATATTGAAACTGAAAAGGATAAAAATCTATTTTATATAGATACCCATAATTTTGTATATAAAAACAATAGTAATATTCTCGATAGCGCTTATAATAAAAATATTGACTTAAATTTATTTTTAGATGATAATCTTCACCTTAATCAAAATGGATTCAAGCTTTTTGGTGAAACAATAAAAAAGTATTTTACTAGTAAATATCAATAAACATTTTATTTATAAAAGTAAAAGTTGTTTCTATTATTTAACTATTTTATGCAATAAAAAAACTATTGTTATCAATATTAGTTATACTGAAAGCAATAGTTTTTATTTTTTATAAAGCTAAATTAGATTTATAGGTATCAATATCACTTTGAACTTTAGTAATTTCATCATTGAATGAAGTTTCATCGCCATCTTTTGTGACAGCCTTCATTTCAGACCAAGTCATTTCCATGCCTTCTGATCCAAATAAAGTTCCTATTTTTCCTGATTGAGCAGCAATATTTGTTCCAACGATTTTTAATTCATTATTTATATATAAATACGCCGAGGAATCTAAAACAACAAGTTTAAAACTAAACTCCATAGGTTCAACTAAATTATAAGAAGTAGAAGTACTTGGTGTATGATTGAAAGTCGCTGGATATAAAACTCCATTTTGCTTATTATCCCATAATAAGAAACGAGTATCATAGCCTTCATTAAATCTAATTTCAATATGAGCATTAGGGTTATGTGCTGTAATAATCCATTTGCCTTCAAGAACAAAGTTTCTGTTTAAAATATTTCCATCACCATTGATAATAGTTGTAGAAGAACCTACTGCATCATATTTTTCTTTAGTTATATCTTCAATTTTACCTTGCCTTTTTGAATCAACAACGCATGTTGACTTATAAAAATCTATATCACCTTTTACTAATGAAATAGCATTATTATAAGCTCCTTCATCTGTCGCTTTATTAGCAACGGTTAAATTTTTCCAAGATACGGCAATGTTTTCACCACCAAATTTAATTGGAATTAAATCTGTTACATCTGGCAAATCAATAGCAACAGCTCTTAATGTTCCATCGATATATAAATATGCATTATCATCAGTTACAACTAATTTAAACTTAACATTTAATTTTGAATCAAATTTATAACTGCTTGTTCCTCTGACATATCCAAAAGTAGCAACATCAAAAGAAGAAACATCACCACCATGGCCTCCCCAGAATAAAAATCTTTTTTGAGCATCTTCATTGAAGCAAATTTCAATATGAGGATTATTGCCTAATTCTTTAATATCCCATTCTCCTTCAAGGACAAAGTTTCTAGAAAGAACAGTACCATTATCAAATAATGCTCTAGATTGGAGAACTGTATCTTCTAATGAAACATCAAAATCTTCTAATGATTTTTTAGTAGATTCTCCAATTTCACATCCAGCATTTAATAACTCATCAACAAAAATTTGATAATATTCATTTTTAGGATGTGTATTATCTTTATACATCGATGGATCATGTCTATCAAATTTACTAGTGCTATCAACATATGTAATCCAATCTCTATCACCAGCCCATTTTTCCATTTCAGCATTAACAGCATCAACAATATCCCATTCACCATTATTTTGATAAGCTCTTTGAGTAATACCAAAATAATATAAATTTGTAGATGGATAACTTTCATGGAATCTTCTTAATAATCTTTGAGTATTATTAATTGTTTGATTGATAGAAGCTTTATCATCATAGACATTATTTGTTCCTAAATGAATAGCAATATTCTTTGGAGAATGATCGCCAAAAACTGTTTCATAATAAGTTTCCCAATCTTGTGTTGTTGTCGAAGATATGCCAAAAGCTTCTATATTATATTCAGGGAATTGTGTTGCATATCCTGTCCAGAAATTTCTGGCATCAAAATATGAATCTCCAACAAAATATGTTGTATCATCATTTTTATATTTTTTAGCAAGCTGCTTTGCATAACTTAAATAACCATTATCTTTATATTCGAAAGAATTTTCATCTACTTCATAGGCTATAACTTTAAACTTAGCACTATAGTGGGCACTTGTTGCTTCAACATCATACATACCTGCTTTTAATGGAGTAACAAGATGATTTTCTTCATCAATTTCTAAAGCTTTTGAATTATATTTATATGTCAGTTTTTCAATATGCTTTTCATTTTCATATTTTAAAACAAAATCTGATAATGGATAATTTCCTAAAGTTGCATAAACATTATTAATTGTCAATTTTCCATATTCTTGTAATGTATTAACATAAAATTTAGTTTCAAAATGTATAGAAGATGCAGTAATCTCAACCATTTCGCCAACTTTTAAAACAGAAATAACATCATTTTCAATTTTTATAGCTGTTTCATCATAAGTATAACTCAGTTTTTCACCCAAAGAACTATTTGAAAAAACAGGTTTAATTTCAAATGTATCATTTAAAGCTAAATCAATACTTTCAATACTAACTGTTCCATAATCAACATCAGTTGTTGAAGATGAACTTGAAGAAGAAGATGAATTCAATGTGGAAGAACTAGTAGAAGAAGAACTTGAAGTAGAATTAGATGAAGTAGATGGTCTTACACTAGATGAACTTGTAGAAACACTTGAAGATGAACTACTAGATGAAGTAGTATTTCCACTACAAGATGCTAGAAGAGAAGGAAATAAAAGTAAACTTAATAATAAATATCTTTTTTTCATATAACCTCAAAATAAGCGGTATAGCGCTTACACGTTGATTATACACGATTACAATATTTATTTAATCATTAATTTTATTGATATTATATTTATAGTTTTTATCTCTATTTATTCAATTCATAATTTGATAGAATTTAAAAGAAGGTTAAATATGAAAACAAATAACACAGCAATGAAACAAATACTAATGGAAGCAGAAAAAGAAATCAATAAATTTTATAATTCTAAAAATTTTCTAGCTGCCATAATTACTGGCGAAGAAAAAGAATTATCTTTTGATTTGTATTCCAAAGAAGATTTAAAAACTCAAAAACTTAAGAGCATCCAGTTAGTAAAAGAATACAAGCCGCTTTGGTTAATTTATGAAGAAGAAAATAACATATATATTTTTTTTAAAAATAGCAATGGAAATATTGAAAATATAACATTAGAAGATATTCCTCATTGCATAAATTATTCACGCATTTAAAAAGATAGTTGGCAAGTTCCAACTATCTTTCTTTTTTATTTCTTTAACAAAGAAGTTAATTGTGAAACAATATCTCCGCTTCCGGTAACATTGATGCTTCCAATTTTATCTGATATCTTTTCTATAAATTCCATTTCTTTCAACTTATATAAAGTTGGGTTATCTTCCATCAATTTTGCAGTATTGAGTAAAGATCTTGTCGAAGCAACTTCTTCACGTCTAGTAATAACATTAGCTTGTGCTTTTTTAGTTGCAATTAAAACAGTATTCATAATATCACGCATATCGCCAGGAAGAATAATATCTTTGATTCCTACCTCAGTAATTGTAATATAATTTTTCTTTAAATCATCTTTGATAGCATCAAAAATATAATTTGCCATCTCATTTCTGCTGTCTAAAACTTCATCCAAAGTTTTAGTTCCAACATAATCACGTGCAGCAAATTGTAATTTTAAATATATTTGGCGACTGTAATCTTCATAGCATTCTATTACTTTAACAGGATCATCAACAAGATAATTACAAACTATATTAACACGAATAGTTGCCTTATCCTGTGTTAAAACCTCTTGTCCTGTCATATCGATATTTGTTTCTCTAACTGGTATATTCTCATATGTAACAACCTGAAGGTTTTTCCAATAAAAATATCTACCTGGCTCTAAAACTTCAGATAATTTACCATCGATAAAGAGCAAGCCCTTTTTAAATTCTTCAATCATAACTGAAATGAAATATTTAGAAGGTATTTTCTCAAAAAGATAAATTGGAAAATCATCGGCTACTTTTGTATTTTTATAACTTGTTTTTATGAAAGTATTAACCCTATTTTCCTTTGAAAAAATATGCAAGCCACTTTCAAGAAAACAATCATAATTATCATCAACAAAATGAACGCCATACTCTTGATCGCCAACTTCGTAAAAATCAAACAAATCTTTAGCGCCTTCTTTTTCTAAAATATCTCTTTTAGAGATATACTTAGAAGAAATTTCTGCATTTAAATTTATTACTTCAATAAATGTTGATGGAAAATGATGATAAAGTCCAGCTTTAACAAACTTGATAAAACGACCTTTTTTAAACAATAAACCAACTTGATTTTGCTTAACTAATGTTTTCATATATTTCTAAATCCTCCTTTGTAAATTAAAGAAATCATCCAATTTCTAAAGCGGTCTAATAATTAAGTAGATTCGATTTTATAACGGGAGCTAAGCTATGGCTATAATTTCAAAAAAACGATATCCTCAAAAGAACAAGGCTTTTCGAAATTTGTCTTATCCGAAGATAAAACGGGATGATTTTAGTCAGTCTGTATCTCTATAGATCAAATAGTTCTTGATTTTTTACTAATGAAAAAACCGAGGTCAAAAAAGAACGCGGAGAGTCGAACTCCAAAAATCAATTTCGATTACAACGACCATGCTAGTTGTCGGGATTAAAATTAAAGGAATACACGAATGTGCACCGCAATATCTTTTAGAAATATCCGCACTAATTTTTTCCCAAAACCATTATACCACATAGCAAAAAAGAAATTATATATTCTTAGAATATAAAAACTTCGCCTGAATTTTTAATAATTCTCTTTTCCTTACGTTTAAAACAAGACTAAAATATGCTAAAATAAAATAAGAAAGGCAAATAATGAATAACAAATTTCTTCAACTAAAAGCATTGAAACAAATCATCGATGAAAAGAAATCATTTCAATCAGTTTTGGAAAATATTGTAAGACAAAACAACTTGTCAGAAAATGATAAGGTTGTTTTTAAGCTTGATGTCCTAGGCAGTCTGCGTCATTTCTATCAACTTCAATATGAAGCTACCAAAGAATTTCCAGAGTTTATGCCCGACGATGATGAAATTTACTTAATAATTATTGCCTTATATGAGCTTCGCTATCATAGCAAAGATTTAGCTGGTTATGAAGTAATAAATCAAACAACAGCAACTATAAAATTTATGAGTCTCAGGTTAGATTCTGAACAAGTAAAAAATAAATTAGAAGAAATAACAAAAAAGAAATTTGTTTTGCCAGAAGATTTAAAAAAGGATCTCTATGCTTATAACGCTTTGTTTTTTAATACTCCGAAATGGATAATAGAACTTTTAACTTCTGAATATGGCGATGATATCTGTATGAATTTTCTTCTTTCAAGTCAGAGAAAAGGATCTCAATATCTTGCAATAAATACAATTTACCGCAAAATTGAAGACTTCTCGAACGATGTAAGATTTATTCATCCTCAAGTTCTCAATACTGCTTTAGAATATCAAACAGGTAAATGTTCTAATTTAATCGAAGTAAAAAAAGGGGATTTATTTCCACAAGATTTATCAACTCAAATTATGTTGAATTCTTTGAATTATTGTTTCAAGCAAAAAACTCTTCATATAGGAGCAAAATCTGGTTCCATCATGGCTGAAGTCGCTATCAGAATTCATGATAATGGTGGATATGTTGATGCACTTTTCTCCAATGACAAAAAGTACTCTTCGGCAAAATATCTTTCTAGAAGATTAGGATTAGATAATACCCATATCTTTTATGGCAGTCTTAAAATGATGAAGACATATAGTCCTTATAACTCATATGATATGGTCATATATTCTCCTAACTCTTCAAAATTAGGACAAGTCAGAAGAAGACCTGATATATTTCCAACACTTCAAAAAGAAGACATCTTTAAATATTGTGCTAAGTCATCTATCGATTTAAATGAAGTGAAAAAATTTGTTGCTAGCGATAGCTATTTAATATATCATGTTCCAACAATTACTAAAGAAGAAACAACAAATATCATCAAAGATTTTCTCAGCAAAAATGATGATTTTATCTTAGAATATGAAAGACAAATTTTTCCTTATGAATATGGTTCTGATGGATTATATTTTGCAGTTTTGAAGAAAATAAAATAAAGGTGAATTATGAAAAATATCTATGGTCTAACTCTTGAAAAATTAACCGAAGAAATGCTTTCATTAGAACAAAAAAGTTTTAGAGCAAAACAACTCTTCTCTTGGCTTTACGTTAAGAATGCAACATCATTTGATGAAATGAGTGATATATCTCTTAAATTCCGTGAAGTTCTTAAAGAAAAATATAGTATAGAAAAGCCAAAATTGTTTTTAAAACAAAAAAGCATTGATGGAACAACAAAGCTTCTTTTAGAAATGCGTGATGGAGAAAAAATAGAAACTGTTTTAATGCCATATAACTATGGAAATGCAATATGTATTTCAACTCAAGTTGGATGCAATATGGGATGTAAATTCTGTGCCTCTGGTCTATTGAAAAGAAAAAGAAATTTATCGACAGAAGAATTAGTAGGGCAAGTTTTAATTCTCAATGATGTTCTTCGTGAAAATAATCAGAACCCTATAACTCATGTTGTTGTAATGGGAACAGGGGAACCTTTTGATAATTATGATAATGTCATCGATTTTATCAGAATTATAAATTCACAATTTGGATTAGCTATCGGAGCAAGGCATATAACCGTTTCAACATCTGGAATTGTTCCAGGAATTTTAAAATATGGAAAAGAAGGATTACAAATAAATCTAGCTGTTTCTCTTCACGCTCCTACAAACCAATTACGCGATATCATAATGCCTATAAACAAAGCTTATCCTTTGGAACAATTGATTCCAGCAATCGTTCAGTATGGAAAAGATAGCAATGGAAGAAGAGTAACTTATGAATACATTATGATTCAGGATTTTAATGATTCTGAAGAATGTGCTGATAAACTTATTGAATTAATTAAACCTACATTTGGATATGTAAATTTAATACCTTATAATCGTGTTATAGAAAATGATTTCTATCGTTCTTCTAATAATCGTATCCATCGTTTCCATGATAAATTATTAAAGGCTGGAATAAAAGCTACAATCAGAAAAGAATTTGGAGCTGACATCGATGCAGCTTGCGGACAATTAAGAGCTAAATATGCAAACAAAAATTAATGGTGCCACACTAACAAATATTGGCAGAAAAAGAACAAAAAATGAAGACGCAGCTTATTTTAATAGTTGCGAAGATTTTACTTTGCTGATGATTGCTGATGGTATTGGTGGTCATAAAAAAGGTGAAGTAGCAAGTGATATGACAATCAGTATCGTATCTAATAAAATTTTAAATTTTGAAAAAGCATTCAAATTAACAACATCAAGACGTTTGATTAAAAATGCAATTAAATATGCTAATAAAGAAGTGAATAATCTAAGTGTTAAACAAGAATATTTAGATATGGGTACTACTTTAGTTTTAGCTTTAGTGCTTAGAGAAAAAACTATAATTGCAAATATTGGAGATTCGCGACTATATCGCTTTGATAAAGAATTCGGTTTAACACAATTAACTGTAGATCAAAATTATGTACAATATATGATTCAAATTGGAAAAATGACAAAAGAAGAAGCAAAAAATTCCAATAAAAAGAATGTTTTACTCAATGCATTAGGTGTTAATCCAAGTGTCTACTACGATGAACAAATTATCGACAATAACTACGATGCATTACTGCTATGCTCAGATGGATTATATAATATGGTTTCATTAGAAGAACTAAATGAAATAATGTACTTAAATATTTCTGTTGAAGAAAAAGCAAAAAAGCTTATCGATACAGCCAACCGCAATGGTGGCTTTGATAATATAGGTGTAAGTTTAATGGAGGTAAAACAATGTTAGAAACAGGTAGTTTAATCGATGACCGTTATAAGATAATTAAAGTCTTAGGTGAAGGCGGAATGGCTGTTGTCTATCTTGCTAAAGATGTGATTTCCAATAAAGATGTAGCTGTAAAAATAATAAAAGAAGAAACGATGAAAAATCCTGTAAATTTAACAAGATTCGAACGCGAAGCAAGAGCAGCTGCCTCATTAAATCATCAAAATATTGTCAGAGTAATAAATCTTGGTGCCCATGATAATCGCCCATATATGGTTAACGAATACATCAGAGGTAAAACTTTAAGAGATACTTTAAATGTTCGCGGTAAATTCTCTTTTTTAGAGGCCTGCGATATTATGTATCAACTTTGCTCTGCTGTCCTATTTGCTCATCAACACGGAGTCATCCATAGAGATATTAAACCACAAAATGTTTTTATCACTGTCGATGGAACAGTAAAATTAGGCGATTTTGGAATTGCAACATTCCAAAATTCCGCCCATGTCACCAGAAGTGAAGTAGTTGTTGGTAGCGTTCATTACTTAGCACCTGAGATATCACAAGGCAATCCAGCTACTCCACAAAGCGATATTTATTCTTTAGGAATAACATTCTTCGAATTAATTACAGGACGTGTTCCTTTTGATGATGAATCCGCTCTAGCTGTTGCATTAAAACATATCAAAGAAAAATTCCCATCTGTTAGAAAATATAACCCTAAAACTCCTATTGTCATTGAAAAAATAATTACTAAGGCTTGTGCAAAATCGCCTTTAGATCGTTATCATTCCGTTGCAGACATGCGTAAAGATATTGAAAAAGTATTACATGACCCAAGTTGTTTAGAAGAAAAGAAAGGCTTCTTTGCACGTTTATTCCATCGTAAATAATTATGGAAAAAGGAATAATAATCAGCGGTACAAAAAGAGAATATCAAGTTTATATTCATTCTTCCAAAAACATCAAAAAAGCTGTAGTCCGAAAAACTTTAATTTATAAATTCGGGCCTCTTTTTGTTGGAGATGAAGTTGATATCGATGAAGATGAAACAATTTGTAACCTCTATCCACGTAAAAATAGATTAATTCGACCTAAAGTTGCTAATGTTAGTTATGCGGCTATTTGTACATCAACAGCCGAGCCTTCTTTTACCTCATATCTTTTAGAAAAATATCTTACTTATTTGATTTATTGCCACGTTACTCCTCTGATTCTCTTTACAAAAACAGATATGCTCGACAACAATGAATTAACAAGAATATTAAGCTATAAAAAATATTATGAAACACTAGGATATAAAACATTTATGATCAGCACTAAAAATTCTGAAACATTTATGCCTCTAAAAGAAATTATCAAAGATAAGAATGTTATATTTATGGGACAAACCGGAGTTGGAAAAAGTTCATCCTTAAATATGATTGATCCAACATTAGAAAGAAAAATAGGTGAGTATTCTAAAGCCCTTGGAAGAGGAAAGCATCAAACAAAAGAAGTTGTTCTTTTTCCTTATCAAAACGGATTTATCGGAGATACTCCTGGATTTTCTAGCTTAGAACTTCCGATGAAACAAGATGAACTAGCAGCTTGTTTCCCTGGATTTGAAAATTTTGCCCATCTTTGTTTTTATACAGATTGTCTTCATATTTTCGAAAAAAAATGTGAAGTAAAAAAACACATAGAAGAAGGCTTTATCAGCAAAGAAAGTTACGAAAATTATAAAAAAATGTTAGAAGAACTTAAGGAGAAAGGAAAATGAAAGATATTATTATAGCCCCTTCATTATTAGCAGCAAACTTTTTAAATCTTGAAAAAGAAATAACAAGATTAGAAGAAGCTAAAATTAAATGGCTTCATTATGATGTCATGGATGGACATTTTGTTCCAGCAATATCTTTCGGTTCAGAAATTTTAAAACAAATAAGTAATTTTACAGATCTTTTTTTAGATGTTCATATTATGGCCACTAATCCTGAACATTGTGCAAAATTATTAATTGATGCTGGTGCAAATAATATTACATTCCATTATGAAGCAACAGGTGATGTAATAGAAACAATTAATAAGCTCCGAGAAATGTCTGCTGATATTATGATTGGCATGAGCATAAAACCATTAACACCTGTCGATGAAATTTTAGAATATTTACCTTATTTAGATATGATTTTAGTTATGAGCGTTGAACCCGGAAAAGGTGGACAAAAATTCAATATTGAAGCTCTAGATAAAATAGAACAATTGCGAAGATATATTGATGAAAATTCATTTGAATGTCTCATCGAAGTTGATGGTGGAATCAATGGTGAAACTGGAAAAGATTGCGCTCTAGCTGGAGCAGATGTTTTAGTATCTGGAACATATTTATTTAGATCAGAAAATATAGAAAAATCTATCGAAAAAATAAAAAATATAGATTAACTTTTACAGTAATAAAATTGTGTATTAATAATTGACTTGTCAAAAATTTTAAATAAATTAATATATTTACAGGAGGCAAAATCTATGTTTCAACAAGGAATAGTCATTTCTTCGACAGTAGCATTGCTCGGATTAATAATTTTAATATATTTAGGATATAAAATTATCCATGACAAAATGTCTTTTTTATCAACATATCCTTCAGACTTAATAAATGATTCCAATTCAAAAGTTACTAAAACTATTCTCTATTGGCTATATTTAATTTTGTCCGGATTTAACTTCGTTTTTTTCTTTTTTACATTCAATACAAAAACGACTTTAATTGGTGGATGTATACTCCTTTTCGCATCATTATTAGCAATTATTTTGCCATTCTTTAAAAATATAAAATCATTAAGTTATTACAGTATAATTTATTTTCTAATATCTTCCTTTGGCTCTTTAATGTGCGGACTTGGAGGAATTGTTGAAGTTCAAATTGCTGGACACTATTCTTATCCATTGTGGCTAGCTATCATTTTCATAATTATAGGTGTAATAGAATTTGGCTTAGTATTTGTTCCACCATTATGGAATATTCAATTCAACCAAAAAACAGAAGAAAATGGAAAGACAATATATATTCGTCCTAAAAAATCAATTCTTTCATTGTTCCAATGGATTTATCTAGGAATTGGTTATATTCAATGTATTCTTTTATTAATTGCTTCTTTCCTTTTAAAATTATAATTTTAATCCAAATAAAATAGTTGGAAATTTAGTTATGTAAATTTCCAACTTTTTTAAATCTCTACAGAGCCTTCTGAAACTCGCATTGGATCAATCGGATTAAAATGATCGTAAAATAATATTCCGTTCAAATGATCAAATTCATGTTGCAAAGCAATAGCTAAATATCCTTTAGCTTCAACCACAACATCTTTTCCTTGTAAAATATCATAAGCAGCCATTTTAATTCGATAAGGACGTTCTACTAAGCCTTTATGAACACCATCAACTGATAAGCATCCTTCTCCACCACGAAGATAACATTTTTTAGCAGAAATAGATTTTAATCTAGGATTAACCAAAACATATTCATAATGTTTTCCATCAGTATCATCAAGATAAATTGCAAACATTTTTATAGCTTTACCAATTTGAGGTGCAGCTAAACCAACACCAGCACGAATATCATGTGCAGCAGCAAATTCATCATCTTGAGATTCTTTTAAATGCTGTATCATCTGTTTTCCTAGGTCTATATATTCTTTATCTAATGGCATAGGAATATCTATACATTTTTCATGTAATACTTTTTCCGTATCCTTATAAATTTTTAACATAACTAACCTCCACAATGTATTTTAACATACTTTATAACATTTTTCTTTATGGAAAAAGAAAAGATAAAATCATAAATTAAATTTATCATTGCAATCAAAAAGGATGTAAAAAATTACATCCCTATTCATATTTTAATAACCGGCACCGCACCTGTTATTTCCCCAGCCACAGCCGATAATAACAAGTAAAATAAAAATGACAAGAATTATAGCAAACCATCCACCAATACCATTATTTGTATTAGTTGGATATGCATAACCTGTGCCACCATAAGGATAATTTTGTCCGTAATAGTACATAAGCACCTCCTAATTTAGTGTATGTTAAATATCAATTCTTGTTCATAATGTCCGCAATAAATAGTTTTATGCATAGAATATATGGAGGGAACTATGAGTAAATTTGAAGAATTCAAAGAATTTTGTAAAACAAAGCCATTTCTAATTGAAAAAATTCACAAAAAAGAAACCACATGGCAAGAATTATATGAAATCTATGATATCTATGGTAAAGATGCAGATATATTTAATGAAGAAGGAAAAAAGGAAGAAGAAAAAGTAGAAGAAACATCTGATTCAGAAGAAGAAAAAAAAGATGATAATAAAAAAGAAACTAGTGGCATTCTTGATTTATTAGGAAACTTTGACCCAGACAAATTAGCTGATGGTTTAAATGGAGTCAAAAAAATACTGGCAGTCCTTGGAGAAGTTACAAAACCAGAAGAAAATGAGTATGTAACTAAAAGAAAAATGACAAGACCATATCAAAGGAGTGATGATTAATGCGAGAAGATGTTATAATAAGACTTGATGAGAAGCCGGATTATTATATTTTTCTTCGAGAAAATCCTCTTTGGCATCGTGAGTTAACATTCCATCCTGAAGAATTCGAAGAATTTCTTGCTTCTTATAAGTATAAAAGACATTTAAGAATGGTAGATAAATTAGAAAATTTATCATTGATGATGTCCTTAGCTAAGGAGTTAATGTGAACACAGAAACATTCATACAAAAAAGAGATGAATTAATCTCAAAAATTAAAGAACTAGATCTTTATAAAGAATACAAAAAATTAGATAGTTTAATCTATGAAGATAAAATCATTCAAGAATTAAACACAAAAAAAGAAAAACTTCTTCAAGATTATAAATTTGCTTCAGAAGATTTGCAAAATAAAATATTGCAAGAAATTCTTTCAGTTCAAAAAGAAATAGAAAAGCAGCCACTAGTTATACGTTATAACAAAATAAAAAAAGAGTTAAAAGAATTAGTTGAACCTTTGAATACAAATATAATACAAAAAGTTTACTTTTGAATTTTAATTGTTATTTCCTCACTAGAAACATCTTCTATACTAATAGTGTAAGGAATTGAAGAACCGTCATTAAAAAAATATTTATTCAAATTTTTTCCTTTAGTAAAAAGATCTGAGTTATCAGCAACTGGTTTAGATATATACTCTAAATCTCCACAATTATTAGCCGAAACTAATTCAACCAGTCTATTATTTTTATCTATCAAACTTCTAGTACTGGTATTATTATTCACAATTGCGACAGAGGCTCCTTTTTCTATATAATAAACTAAATTATTAACATAAGAACTCTGAATAGTATTTCCTTTAAAATAGCCTATTCTTGCATCTACATGATAAATTCTTAGTCCTGAATCAGTAAACATTCTTGCATTATTTCCTAAATATTTCGACTTAGAATCCTTTGAGTTCAATCCTTCAGGAACATAATATTCCAAAATAAGATATTCATCAAAAGCTGTACCATTATAATTATTTGCTATTATATATGCTTCACCACTAGAATAAAAAGGCTTTATCTTTATTTCACCTTCCCCTATTATTTCTTTTGGAGAAATCCAATTTAATAAATACTTAGAAAAAGCCATATGATCACCGATATTATAGTCCATCATATCTAATCCACCGACTGGATACTCTGGATTTTCTTTGCTATTTGCATAACTATAATAATCTTCAAGGCCTAAAATATGTCCAGTTTCATGAATATATGTATGTGCATCTGGAAGAAACCCGGTTAGAAGACTTTGATAATTTCCCTCTGTCATAAAAAAATAACTTCCCCATGAAAAGGTGCCTACTTTATATTTCAAATTTTCTTGAGAACGACCATTAGCAGTAGTAAAAGCCCAGGCTAATTGAGACTCATTATCATACATCGAATTATAAATAAACCAAACGGCATCAAAATAGCCATCTTTATTTTGATCATATTTTTCAAAATTGATATTTGGATTATTATTTAAAACATCTTCGATTATTGTTATTGTAAGATCATTGCTAATACTTGAAAGCGAGATGGAATTATTTTTACTTTCAGTTGCACTTTTCAAAAGATTTGAATAATAACTCAAAGGTCGATCAATATTAACAACATTAGTTACTTCACCATTTAATGTCAATTTTGAATAACTGCTCTTTTCATAAAAAGATTTTACAGATTCCCATCCGACTATTGAATTTCCTTCACCAAAAAAAGCTTCATTCAATGTTTCCTTAAAATCCTTATTTCTCATTGTTGGAACATTAGAAAAATTAGAATATTTTTCATCTTGAAACGAAACTGGAACAACTAAAATATTTTGGTCACCAACACTATTTAAAGCTTGATATCCATTAGAAGATAGAATTTTATTATTGTCAACATGATCTTGCCAATTTCTAACATTTCCATCATCATAAAATGTTGGTGATTCTATTTTTTCACTATAAAATAAAAATTTATTTTGGATATAGTTATAGCCAAAATACGCAGAAACGGCTACTAATGATATAAAAAAAACAGAAATAAAAATTTTTGCTTTTTTTCTTTTAGCCATTTTTAATCTCCATAGTCAGAGCCACGACTATTATCATCAATTATGACATGTATTCTATTTGCTAAATCTGTAATAGTTGCAAATTTTGCGTTTTGATGTTCATCAATATTTGTCATTGGATCATCATCGTCTGCAGTAAATACCATTACTCTATTTTGATAAGTTAACTCATCCATTTTATCTAAAATATGTTGAAAATGTTCAGGGAAAAGATTTTTAAAATTCATAAGTGTAGTATAAAAACCTGGTTCAATATAAAAAATAGAACCATCAGAATTTCCGTAACATGCACAAAATCTATTTCTTAAATCAATCATGATTTTTCTATCATCCCACTCAGGATATTTACTCTTCATATTAATACCTCGTCGTATTAATTATAACACGAGCAATATTCTTTAAAAAGATATAGTCAAAACCTTTTGTCCATCAGTATTTATGCAAATTATATTCATTTTATGTTTTTGAGCAAATAAAACACATTCTGTAGAAATCGGCGAAGAAAAATCTTTTGTAAATTTAAAAAAATCATCAAAAGATATTTCATTATAGATATTTCCTTCTTTATCACATAATCCCGGCATGTCTTTAAAAAGATAAAAAACTTTTAAATTCAATGAACTAGCAATTATTGCTGCCGATAAATCAGATCCTTCTCTTTTTAAAGTAACCGGTTCCTTATTTTTATCTCTTCCAATAAAACCAGGAACAACAAGAATATCTTCTATTTTCAAATATTTTTTTATTTTTTTAGAATTAAACCACTTTTTATTATCTTGAATTATCAGTCCTAATTCTATATAGCTAAAACTTTTTACATGTATTTTTAGATTTCTTAAATCTGAAGTTACTTTTAAAACAGAATAGGTTTCACCTATCGCTTTTAAACGATCTTCTTCTTGTAACGTTAAATTATGGTTAACTGAATTTAATAATCCATCCGTAGAATAAGGATCTAGATTTCTTCCAATTGCTGAACATACTAAAACAATTTTATCTTTTTGGCACTTTCCAAAAATATAATGATAAACATTATCTCTTTTGCCTTCATTTTTTAAAATTGCTCCACCTACTTTTATTACTTTAACCACAACCAATTTTATGTATAAAATTAAAAATCTATACTTTATATTTAGCATTAATTTGTTTTATACTAAAAACATGAGAATAGATAAATATTTAAAAGTAACCCGTTTAATCAAAAGAAGAGAAGTTGCTAAAACATTATGCGATAATCAATGTGTATTAATAAATGGAAAAGCTGCCAAACCAGCTTCAGAAATAAAAGAAAACGATGAAATTGTAATCAATTCACCAAATGGTCGTACTATAAAAATTAAAATTAAAACAATAGCTAATTTTGCAACAACAGATCAAGCTAAAGAAATGTACGAAGTTATCTCTCAAGAATAAAACACATATTTTTCTCATATTTTAATATGAGGTAAAAATATGGAAAACGAACAACAAAATAAAATAACACTAATCAATCGAAAGAAAATGATTATTGAAGGAGTCAAAAAACTTATCGCATTTGATGATAAAGAATTTCAAATGGAAACCAACCTTGGAAATTTAAAAATAACAGGAGTTAATTTAGGATTAGATGGCATGGATACAGCAAAAGAAATTCTATCTATTCAAGGAACGATTAACAGTCTTAAATATGATGCAGAGATTTCTTCTAAAGAAAGCATATTAAAGAAATTATTCAAGTGACCTCACTTAGAGAACAAGCAGGCGTTATTTTTGGATCGTTTCTTTTTGGTTTTTTTGTCTTTCTAACATATGATTTTTTCAACAGATTATTTTTTCGCTTCCATGGAAAATTATTTCTATTTCCATTCTATTTTTTATTATTCTTATTTTATAGTAGTACATACTATATTTTTATCAACGAAACTTGTCATCGAATCATAAATATTTTTTATCCTCTTTCTATAATTTTAGGCTTTTATATTTATTTCAAATTTTTCAGATTATATTTTTTAAGAAGCTATAGCAATTTAATTATTAAAATAAAACGCAAAATTATTAATCCAATCACTAGACTTAAAAGAAACACATGTGCTAAACTAGAAAATAGTAGAAGGCTTAAACAAAATGAAAGAAAGAAGAAAAAAAGAAAAAATAATCGGCTGGACAGCGCTTAGTATTTCTATCGCTATTTTCTCTTCTTTTTTAGGCGTATATGTTTCAAAACAAATAGAACAACAACGCTTGCAACAACAAATAAATGAGGCGCAAAAAGCTTTAGATGAAGCATTTGATTTATCTCAAAAACTCGAAGATGATGAATATTATCAAATATATACTCCAAATGGTAATTACCTTATAACAAAAGATGGAAAAATATTAATTGACTTTGGCAAATAACGACAGATTATTTAACCTCGATTCGATATTATTAAATCGAGGTTTTTTAATTGAAAGACAAAATACTAGAATTTTTTAAAGAAAAACAAAATGTACTTTGGCAAACATGTATTATTCTTTGCAGTTTTTATGTTGCCTTTAGTAATGATTCTTTTTCACTTAATCCATACTTTTTAATTCTTCTTTTATTATTGACTAAAAATGGTAATATCATTTTTATAATATTTTCAATTAGCGCATTGATTCTCGGATCTTTTTTAAAATCAATAAATTATGGCATAGAACTGAGTCTTGCATGTTTTCTTTATTTAGTACTTTTATTCTTTCCAAGATATAAAAAATCTTATAGACAGCTATATATAACAAATACACTTTATTTCTTAGCATTCATATCTATATACTTGGTTAAGAAAAGTCCAACAAGTATTTTAATCAATTTTGGAATATCATATTTAATAGTTCAATTTTTTACTTTTTATTTAAATCAAAATGAAAAGAATAATCTATTTTATGGGACTTATATTTTTTTGCTGATAGGAATGTTTAAACAAAACTATTTAATTTTTAAAATATTATTCTATTTAGTAATTCTTTTAAATTTGAAAAACGAAAATTTATCTGAACGTTTTAGTCTAATTTTCATAGAAAGTTTAATTTCATATTCATTTTATTTAGAATCTCAAGAAGAAATTCTCTCAATTATAATTTCATCGTTCTTTGCTTCGCTCATATTAAAACAAAAATTTAGAATTCCAATATTTGTAATTCTATATTCTATTCTTTTCAGTATTAAATATCCTGCAACTTTTTATAAAACTACCAGCTTGTATCTTCCAATTATTTCTTTATGTATATACTATTTAATAGTAAAAAAAGAAGATATCATTGTAGTTCATTCTTCCGAAACTTCTCTTCTAGCAAAAATCAAAAATATCTCAGATTACCTCATGTTAATAGAAGAAAAACTACCAATACCTAATATTGAAATTCCAAATATAAAAGAAAATTTGAAATTAAACCAATGCAAAAATTGTTCAAAAGCTCAAAATTGTACAAATGTTGCAAACTTATCTGAAGTTCTTCCATCATCCTTACAAAAAAATTTTAAAAAAGAAATTTTAACCTCCTGTCCAAATGGAAGTAAACTTATTTATCGTTATAAAGTTGTTAAAGACATGGTGAATCTTGAAATGAAAAATTCAATGATTGAAGAAGGAAAGCAAAGTGCAATTAAGACAATAATCAAACCATTAAAAGAACTTTGTGATCCAAAATTAATAACAATTGACAGCAATTATTTCAATAATATCTTCGGCGATAATGTGATTACTTATTTTGCTGATAATTATTTAAAATCCACAAAAAAACTTACACCGCAACAAATAAATATAATAGAAAAAGCAGCAAATAAAACTATAAGTAAAGATACCTATTATTCCCTTTTATTTCAATCATATACATATAAATTTATTCCAAATAAAATTCATTTTACTTTTGATTATGCAACTAAAAGTTTTTCTAGACAAAATGGAGATAGTATAATTTTATTTCAAGACGAATCATATTTTGAATTTGCTCTTTTTGATGCCATGGGGCATTTTGAATCATCAGGAAAATACTCATTATTCGCAAAAAGGCTTTTTGAAATAACAAGACATAAAGGCAATGATTTTTTCGAAAGAATAAAAGAATTAAACAAAATATTAATTTGTCAATCAACAGTTGAAAATTATATCGCAGCAGATTTTTTTATCAAAGATCAAAATTCAAATAAATACTTATTATATAAATTTGGTTCAGCAAAAACTATTCTAAAACACAATCATAAAACAATAGAATTTACTAATTTTTTACCGCCACTTGGAATAATAAAAGATTTAAAAAACGAACCTTTTATTATCGAATTAGAGGATAAAGATACTATTATATTTTCAACCGATGGAATTGAAAGTATAGAAAAAATAGACTTCAATAATAATCAAAGTTCTCTTCAAATATTAAATGATTATCTAAGTAAGCATCAATTAACTGATGATTCAACAATTTGCCGACTTATATATAAAGCTTAATATTTCAGTTATTTAACTAAAAAAATGTTAAAATATAAATATGAAATTTAGTCGTTTACAAAAATCATTATCAAATCAAAATATTACTGCTGAAAATGAAATTCCTGTAGCTTTTTCTGGCGGTCCTGACTCTATTTTTTTAACAGAAGGATTAATCAAATTAGGGTATAAACCATTGCTTATATATATCAATTACCATGATTCTCCAACTGTATATATAGAAGAAAAAATAGTAAAGCAATACTCTCAAATAAATAAATTAAAACTCATAGAACATGAAGTTAATATACCTGATAATGTTAATTTTGAAGATGAAGCAAGAAAAATAAGATATAAATTTTTTAGTGATGTAATTAAAATTCACCCTAACAAATTCATCTTAACAGCTCATCACAAAAACGACGATATTGAAACTATGATTTTACAGATAAATCGCAATAACATCGTAGATTATTATGGACTTAAAGAAAAAAATGATATATTTGGAGTTACTGTAATAAGGCCTATTTTAAATTACACAAAATTAGAAATAATCGAATATTTAACCAAAAATAACATTTCTTTTTATGATGATCCAACAAATTATGAACAAGAAAGACAAAGAAATATTCTTAGAGCAAATCTAAAAAATATCGATTATAATCATTATAAGAATTTAAAAATTTCTTTAAATCAAAAAGTTAAAGAAGAAAAAAATAAAATCAAAAATATCGCAAATGGCAAATATATTTCCAAGAAAATATATAGCACTCTTAATGATAATGAAAAAAAGCGTTTATTAAACTTTCTATTAAACTATAACTTAGGATATTCAAATAGCAATTTAATAAACATCTGTCTAATGAGATTAAAAAGTAATAAATCATTTGAAGAAAATTTAAAAAATAACATATCTTTATTTCAAGATAAAAATAATTTCTTTTTTGGAACCACAACAGATAAAAGAAATTATTCCTACATAATTGAAAAAGAAGGCTATTATAAATTTAAAGAATTTGATATAGAAATAAAGCTTGGAAATTTCAACATCAAGGATTTTCCTATTTTTATTGAAACTCCCAAACAAAAAGATATTATTGAAACTAATATAAAGCAAAATAATGTAATAAAATTTTTAAAACATCATAATGTTCCTAATTTTTTAATCAATATTTTTCCAATAATAAAAAACAAAGATAAAAAAATAATTTATGTTCCTTTTTATGAAGATATCATTGAAAATAAAATAAAAATAAACTTGAAATTAATTACATTAAAGGAGCACAAAGACGGAAAAGATGTTCTTGTATTTTATCCTTTTTAGGTCTATTTTTATATTCTAAATATGTAAGCTTATGCGATTTTGAAATATCGTTAACTGCAATTTGAATAGTTTCTATTACTTCTTTTTTTCCAAACATTAAAGCTGTTACTTCAAAATTCATAGAAAACGAACGAACATCTAAATTTGCAGTTCCAATTGAAGCTACTCTGTCATCACAAACAACCATTTTAGAATGAATAAAACCAGGATATAAATAAACATTAATGCCTGCTTTTAATAATTCTTCCAAATAAGAATATGTAACATGATAAACAGTCTTTTTATCCGGAACACCAGGAATAACTAAATTGATATCAACTCCGCTTGATTTTGCAATAAGCAAGGCATCAATAAAACTTTTATCAGGAATAAAATATGGTGTTTCTAAATAAATTGTATGATGAGCAATGCTTATCATTTTTAAATAACTTCTTTTAATTTCTTCTTTATCACTATCAGGACCAGAAGAAACAATTTGTATAGGATTAACATGTTCTGTTTTTTCCTTAATATTTTTTTCAAAATATTTTACCGCTTTAAAAATCTCACTTGAAGACATCTTATTTTTCTTCGAAATTTTATTATGATCAGAATAAGAAAAATCTTGTAAAAATCTAACTTGTAATAAAGAAACAGCTTCTCCAACAATTCTAAGATGTGTATCTCTCCATGGCTTTATTTTCTTATCTTGAGACAGATAATCAACGCCTATATTCATTCCTCCAACATATCCTATTTTATTATCTATAACAACAATTTTGCGATGATTACGATAGGCAAAATTATGATTAATCAAAGTAAAATGCGATGGGAAAAATGGTCTTACAATTCCACCTGCTTTAATAAATTTTCTCAAAAAACTATAAGTGGTTTTAGGATTTCCTGAATCATCGAAAACTAAAATTACTTTTAGACCTTCTTTTGCTTTTTCAGTCATAGCATCTAAAAATCTTCTTCCTGCATCATCTTTTTTAAATAAATAATATAAAACAAAAACAGTCTCTTTAGCTTCTTTAATATCTTTTATTTGATCTTCATACATTTCATGAGCATCAGTATAAATCTTTGTTTCATTATAAGTAGTACATTGCAAATATTCATTTGAATTTAATTTGATTAATTCTCTAATTTCTCTATCATCGCTCTCATAAGATTTTAAATTTCCATATGCAAATTCATGAGCAATCATATTATCAGCTATTTTTTTTCGTCTAGACCATCTTTTTCTATTAATTTTTGGTCCTTTTCCTACAAAGAAATAAATAATCCATGACAGTATTGGAAAAGCTAAAAATGCAAAAATCCATGGCAAAATAGATTTTGGGTCTTTTCTTTCTAAGAAGACTAAAAACAAAATCATGAAAAAATTAATTATAAATACAATCAATATAGTTAAATAAATAATTTCAGCAGTAGTCATAGCTTTTATCTCCCCTTTCTAAACTCAATATCTTCTATAATAGGTAAATCTAATTCATGTACAAAACGTACTGCTAAACTATTAGCATGATCATCATTTAACTGATAAGGAGCATGTGCATCTAATCCTAGAGTGAATTGTGCTCCCATTTTCTTCGCAAGTTTAAAAAATTCTTTATTAGGATAAATATATCGATCTATTTCTCCTATTCTTCTTTTCCCATTTCTTAAACCTGCAACATTAACTTCTAAAGGTATTCCCAAAGAAATTGATTTTTCAATTAAACATTTCGAAACTTTAATAACATCTCTATCAATAACAGGGACAGCAGCCATAAAATAATCCGGATGTGCAAATATTGAAAACATATTAGTATTTAGTGCAGCAATAGCAGTATCTTTATAAGCATACATATTTGATGCTGTCGGCTGTCCAAACCTTGCAATGATTTGATGGTGATCATCCATCATACTATGGTTTCCTAAAATTAAATAATCAATGATTCCAGCTTGGAGAATTTCTTTATAATATGGAAAATAATAAGAAAAACCTTCTGCCTCATATCCTAAAAATATTTCTATTCTATCTTTATATATTTTTTTTAACTTATTTATAGAATCATAATAGTCTTGAGACATAATATATTCCCCACGAACATTAGGCTCAGAAAAGCTCGGCAACATAACATGGTCAGAGAATCCTAAAGTATCAAATCCTCCAGCAATAGCTTCATGAACATATTCTTCATCTGTACCTATAGCATGATTGCAGCGAAATGTATGAGTATGATAATTTTTCTTAAACATTTTTCGACCTCTCATAATCGAAATCTATATATTCTAAGTATAAACCTTCTGCTGGTGCTTTAGTCCTCTTTCCAAATAAAATCCCCCTATTAAGCCTATCTTCAATATCTTTTAAACTACAACGACCAAAAGAATATTCTAAAGCAATACCAACCATATAGCGTACTTGGTAACGCAAAAAACTTTTTCCAATAAAGCGAATATGTATTTCATCATCAACTTTTTTTGCATATGCATTATTAATCGTTAGTATAGTATTTTCCTTTTCTTCTATCGAAGAAGCAAATCCTTTAAAGTCATGTTCTCCTATAAATAACTTTAAAGCAGTATTCAATTTCTCAAAATCTACTTCAAAAAAAGGATGATATGTTAAATCAAACCTGAAAGGATCAACACTATCTCCAATATGAACTCTATATAAATAAGTTTTGCTTTTGGAGTCATAGCGAGCAGAAAAATCTTCTCCAACTTCTTTAATATCTATAACTTGAATATATAATGGAAATAATCTATTTAAAGCATATTTCAACTTATCCATCTTCATTTTTTCTTTCGACGTTTTAAAATTTCCACCCATAAAAATGGCATGAACACCTCTATCTAAACGTGAAGAAAGACAGAATTTTATTTTTTCATCATAAATTTTAGAAAGTGTATCTTCAAACAAATTTTGAACCGTATTTAAACCCGGTTGCTTTTGAGAACCATAGAAATTTGTTCCTTTATAAGAAAAAATAATCAAATAATTTTTCATTTAAATAACTCTAAAAACATTTGAAATAAATCATAATTCATTCCAAAGCAAGCTAAAGTAATAGAACCAGCAAATACTATCATCATTGCGATTAAAAATATGGTATCAGCTACTGACCAATGCATTACTTTATAATGTGTTCTTTTAGCTTTAGGATCATATCCACGACATTCCATTGCAATGGCTAAATCACCACTTCTCATCAATGAAGATGAAAATAAAGGAATAATAAGTGAAGTGATAGCTTTTATTTTTTCTTTAAATTTTCCTTCTTTAAAATCAACTCCACGTGAAGCTTGAGCTTTCATCAATCTTTGAGTATCTTCCATCAATGTAGGAATAAATCTTAAAGCCAAAGCTAAGATCATAGCAAAAGCCGTAACAGGAATTTTAATCCATTTTAAAGGAATCATTAAAAATTCAAGTCCAAAAGTAATCTCCATCGGTGCCGTTGTTGTAGTCAAAATTGAAGTTGTCATAATCATTAAAAACAAACGTACAAAAATATAAGCTGTATTATATAAAGCCGCATAATACAATTTAAAGCCATTTATATCAAAATATCCACCAGTTTGATTCATCGGCGTAAAAATGTTAAAAATTAAAATAAATACCGCCATTAACCACATAGCTTTAAAAGCTTTTAAAACACCACGGATAGATACTTTTCCTAAAAGCATAACTATGAATAAACCTAAAAACAAAAAGCCATAAACTATAAAATTTAAAGGAGTTGATCCATAGTTTAAAAATATTGCAACAATTACTGAAATCATTCCAATAATTTTTACTCTAGCATCAAGTTTATGAATTGAAGTTTGATAAGGACGATAACGTCCTAAAGCCATATTATTCATTTTTTCCCTCCACTCTAGCTATTTCTTTAGCAAGTGAAGAAACATCTTTAATTTTTCCTAAATCAATATTCAAACCATTTTTTATTAAGCTTCGAGCAACCGAAAAGACTTTAGGTGGTTCTATCTTTAAATTAGTAAGAACATCTTCATTTTGAAATAATTCTAAAGGCGTGGAAACACTTTTTAATTCACCATGATCCATAACACCAACTTTGGTAGCATATCTAAGTACAATGTCCATATTATGAGTTACCAAAACAATACTTGTACCAGAATCATAAATTTTTTTGAAAAGCTGCATAATGTCATCTTCACCTTTAGGATCAAGACCAGCAGTAGGTTCATCCAAGACTAAAATTTTTGGTTTTAAAGCAATTATTCCAGCAATAGCAGCTCTTCTTTTTTCACCGCCAGAAAGTTCGAAAGGAGCTCTTTCATAATAGCTCTCATCTAATCCTACTAAATTTAAAGCTTCCATCGCTATTTTTTTAGCTTCTTCTTCCTTTATGTCAAAATTTTTAGGACCAAACATTACATCTTTTAATACAGTTGATTCAAAAAGTTGATATTCTGGAAACTGAAAAACCATACCACAATACGAACGTAATTTTTTTATTCCTTTTTTCTTTTTCTTTTGAAGCTTGGCATCATTTCCATCTATAAAGAAATCATCGATTTTAATCGTTCCCTTATTAGGCCAAAGTAACCCATTCAAATGTTGTGCTAAAGTGGTTTTACCAGATCCAGTTTCTCCAATCAAAGCAAAAAATGAATGATTCTCTATTTCTAAATTAATATTTTTTAAGGCATGCGAAACTAATGGATCACCAGAATTATAATCAAAATAAATACTTTTAAATTCTATCGACATAATCTATCCACCAATTCATCTATATTATCGACACCATTAATATCGATACCATATTTTTCTAATTCGTTCTTTAATTGCTTATAAAAAGGAATAGTCAAATCTATTTTTTTCATAAGAACTTCATCACTAAAGACATCATCAGGGGTTCCCTCTTTAACAACTTTTCCCTTATTTATCACTATAACGCGATCAGATTGATAAGCTTCTTCAATATCATGTGTAATAGAAATAATGGTTAAATCAGGATTTTCTTTTTTCATATTTCTTATCAAAGTACGAATATCATTTCTACCTTGAGGATCTAACATCGAAGTAGCTTCATCTAAAACTAAAATTTCAGGATGTCGCACTAAAGTTCCAGCAATAGCTACTCTTTGTTTTTGCCCACCAGAAAGTGAAGAAGGCTCACGTGATAAATATTCATACATTCCAACCTTCTTAGAATATTCTTCAACTAAAACTTTCATTTGATCATAAGGCATTGCAACATTTTCCAAACTAAAGGCAATATCATCCTGAACAGTTGAACCGATAAACTGGTTATCAGGATTCTGAAAAACCATACCTATCTTCTTTTGCAAACTTTGGTAATTATTTTCAGTCATTTTAATTCCATCAATATAAACACCATCGTTTTCATTTCCATCAGTAAAAGCTTCAAGTATACCTACTATTATTTTTGCAATTGTACTTTTACCCGACCCATTATGACCAATAAGAGCCACATACTCACCCTTATTTATAGTAAATGAAACATCATTGATTGTGCATTTGCTTGCTTCAACTACATCTTTATTTTGTTCATAGCTAAAATAAACATGACTAAATCTTATCGCTTCACTCATTTTTCACCTTTTCTATTTTTTCTTCGCAATTGCAATTTTTGCTTACGCTTGTCAACATATTCAGGATCAAGATATTTTTTATCAAAATAAGATTTAAGACAAACATAAATAATAAAAGCTAATAAACTTGCTCCTAATAAACTTCCAAAAACAATAAGAACAATCATTCTAGTTTTTTCATCGCCATTAGAAACACCATACATAATTCCAAGAATCATTGCATAGCAAAAAATAATTGCTAAACTTCCATAAATAATTCTTTTGGTTGCTTTTTTGTTAATATCTTTTTTTAATCTTTCTATCTTTTCTTTTTCATTAAGAGTATTATTTTGTTCATTTATCAAATCAGACATTTTCTTTATCTCCAACAAATTCAGGAACTAAGATTTTTCCATGATATTTAGTCAATTTTATTCCAGCCATATTAAGCATTTTTTTACTTGCGATAGTCGAGTTTGTATTTTCATATTTATCACTCAAATAAATAACTTCTTTAATTCCAGATTGAATAACCGCTTTAGCACATTCATTACAAGGAAACAAAGTAACATAAATTTTAGAATTCTTTAAATCATGATTAGAATTTAAAATAGCATTAAGCTCTGCATGGCATACATATGGATATTTTGTTTCAAGTTCTTTTCCTTCTCTTTCCCATGGAATTAAATTATCGTCAACACCAATTGGCATTCCATTATATCCCAAAGAAAGTACCTTGTTATCTTGTGAAACAATGCAAGCTCCTACTTTCGTTGAAGGATCTTTGCTTCTTTTTGAACTCAATATTGCAATTCCCATAAAATATTCATCCCATGAAATATAATTCTTTTCTAAAACCATACTAAAGCCCCCACAAAATCTTTCTCTTTATTATATCTAGAATTTAGATTATCTTCAATTAATACATTTTAAAAATTCAATTGAAAATAGAAAAATTAGCAATAAATATAATAAGATATAAATTTATTGAAACAATTTTACTCAATTTATAAACATTGTTTTCTTAAAAAATCATAATTATTATTAATTAATTTATATTAGTTAAAATAAATTAAAGCAATCATTTTAAATCGATGTTTTTCTTCAGCGTTTTTATTATTTTACATTGCTGCACTACTTGAAAGAAAAGAAAAAAAGCGGTAAAATTAATAAGATATATAAAGAGAGGTTAATATATGGGACGTGCACACGAAGTACGCGCTGCAAGTATGGCAGCCACAAACGCAAGAAAAAGTGCGTTATATATGAAAGCATCTAGCGAAATCTATCTTGCTGCAAAATCTGGTACTCCAGACCCAAGAGAAAATTTAGCTCTTAGATCAGCTATTGAAAAATGGAAAGCTCAAGATGTCACAAGAGAAGTCATCGAAAGAGCTATTGCAAAAGCTAAAGGCGGTTCGGCTGATAGCTACGAAGCAGGAAGATACGAAGCATTTGGACCTGGCGGTACAGCAATTGTTATCAACACATTAACAGATAATAACAAAAGAGCCTTTGCAAATGTAAGAGCTGCTGTTACACATCATGGTGGAACTATTTCTGACAGAAGTGGTTCAGCTGCATTCCACTTTGAAGATGCCGGTGTTATTGAATTTGTTGGAAACGATGTTGATGCTTTAACAGAAACTTTAATATTAAATGAAGTTGACGTAAAAGAAGTTAAACAAGTTGAAGATAACGTTATCAGAGTTTTAGTTTCTCCAAAAGAATTAGCAAAAGCTAAAGATGTTTTAAATCAAAATGGCGTTGAAAAAATTGATGTAGCCGAAACTAAAATGATTCCAGTCGATGTCGTCGATCTCGATGGAGAAGAAAAGCAAAAATTAAAGAACTTACTCGATGCTCTTGATGAAGTCGAAGATGTTCAATCAGTTTTCCATAACGCAAATATCTAATATGATAAACGATATATTCCAAAATTTAGATAATAGTTATCAAGACTTGGAATTATCACCAGAATTTAAAGAAAATTTAAATAAAACGGTTCTTAAAGCATATGCAGAAAGAACCGTTTTTCCTTCCATAGAAAATTTATTTAAAGCTTTAAATTTAACACCTTTAAACAAAGTAAAAGTTGTTATCTTAGGCCAAGACCCCTATCAAACTAAAGGTTTTGCTTCTGGACTAGCTTTTGGTGTAAATCCTGGTGTAAAAATTCCAAAAAGTCTCAAAAACATTTTAATCGAATTAAATAATGACTTAAATTTATCAATTGATACATCAATAGGACATTCATTAAAAGGATGGGCTGAACAAGGAGTACTATTGCTGAACACTATTTTAACAGTTGAAGAAGGAATATCTTTATCTCATAAAGATTTTAAATGGCAAGATTTCACAGATGCAATCATAAAAAAGATAAATGGTCTAAATCACAAGGTAGTATTTATTTTATGGGGGAAAAACGCTCAAGAAAAGGAAAAAATAATCGCTTCTAAAAATATCATAATAAAAAGTGCACACCCTTCTCCACTTTCTGCACATAATGGTTTTTTCGGTAGTCATCCATTTTCTAAAACAAATAAAATACTTCTAGAAAATAAATTAACTCCTATCGATTGGTCAAAAATCGATTGATTTTTTCCTTGATACTATATTTTTTATTACCTGTTTCTAAAACATCAGTTATTTTCATATCTATGAATGGAAAACATGAAAAACTTATAAAAAAACTTAAAAGAAGAGTCAATAAAGAAGAAATAATACCCGCTTTATAATCTGTATTGCTCATAACATTAGACAAAATATTTTCCAAAGAAAACTGCATAATATAAACTGTAAAAAAAGAAATAACACCTGGTATTAAAGAATAAAAAACAGCTAAAGCATGATATTCATTTTTTATATCATGCTTTTTTATTCCAAGTAAATTTTTCATCATAATAACATTTTTATCCTCTATAACAACTAATAAAATTGAAAAAGCCAATAAAAAGGTAGCTATTAAGCATGATAATCCTGAAAAAAAATAAAGTACATTTTTAATTAAATTTATTATCGGCCGTATACTATTTTCAATTTTTTCACCACAAATTTGAAAATAATAATTTGGATAATTCTTTTGAAATTCATTTTTTATATTATTTATATTTGCATTTTCATCATAAGTCAAAATTATTTTAGAAATATTGCATGCCTCCTCATTTAATAACTTTGTAATTCCAAAAATGGTCCAGAATTCTGCATTTTGATAAATTTTATTTTTTTCATCCATTATAATTTCCGCTACTTCCAAATCTCCAGTTTTAAAAATATGATAGTACTTTTCTTTTTTATAAATTGTTTTAGCTAAATAAGCATAATGTATTTTATTTGATAAATTTAAATTTATTCCTAATTTTTTAGCAAGAGATGATGATATTTTTATTCTTCCTTTTAAATCTTCTGAATCAGAAATAGTTTCTAGCAAAAAATTATTTTTATTAGAACTCGAATAAATATCACCTCCAGCGATATTATCATCTATTTTCATATTTAAAGAAGTCAATATCGGCGTAGTAGAAATATCATATTTATCAATCAATTTATTGATTTTATCTTTTCCATAAGCAACATAAAAAGGACGATCAAAGCCAGCATAAATTCCTTCATCTCCATATTGATACATTCCTGTTGTCAATGAATATTTTTGTAATCCTGCCTTACTTTTGCCTATTCTTATAACTTCTTCTAAATCAATTCTCTCACTAGTTCTTTCATAAAAACATATTCGACAAGGAAATGTTTCATCTAGAATATAAGGATTATAATTTTTAAATCTATTATCATTTAATAATTTAGAAAGAAACTCCTCCTTTTTATCTTCGCTGATTAAGCAATAACTTTTTCTTTTATATGTCCAAGGATATTTATCTGTGGACTCTAAATTATCACTATAAAGCAATTCCATTTCATCAATTAAAAGATGTTTCAAGAAATTTCCACTACAATGAACCAGTGATATATTTTCTCCTAAAAATATTTTTTTAACTCTAATTAAATATTCAAAATGATAATTCCATTCAATATTGGAAAACTGAAAATATAAAAATATATTATTATCTTCACAGACATTTTGTATTTTCTTGTTTTTAAAAATATCTTTGTATTGTCTTTCATTTAAAATCAAGTATATTTCGTCATACTTCATATTATTATCTTTTACAGAAACATTTGCCTCATAAGGTAATTTAAAATTTTTCAAAAGTGATGTATCTAATGTCGGAATATTTACTTCCTTATCATTTATCAATAAATTAACTTTGTTCTTATTAGGAAAATTACTTTCAAAATTAATATCAAAATAAAAACCTTTTTCTAAAATATTATCTTTATATATCCAATATAATTTTTCTATTTCTGAATCCAAAATATTTTTCTTTTCATCATTTAAAGAAACATAGTTTTTCTTCTCGACAGAAATAGAATTCTTTACTATATTGCTAGTCAATGACTTTTCAATATCTTTTGATACACCCATAGTTAAAAGATTAGCAATTCCAAAAGTAACTAAAGCTACTATAATAGTAAGCATAGTACACATCGTTCTAAATTTATTATAAATGATTTTTCGAATACTCTTTTTTGTATACCTTAATTTTATATTTTCTTTTTCTGCAATTATTAATCTTTTCTTCTCGACAATTTGATTTTCTTTTATTTTAATTGCTTTTCCATCGACAAAATTAATTATTCCAGATTTAGAGCATATTTCATCTTTTTGATGAGTTATTACAATGACTAAACTTCTTTGAGCATAATTTTCTAAGATTAAATTTACTTTTTCTCTAAGTTTTTTATTCAAACCATTTAATGGTTCATCCAAAAAATAAATATAACTCTTTTTTATTAAACATCTTGCAATATTTACTCTCGCTTTTTCCCCTCCAGAAATTTTATTTATAGTCTTATTTCTTATTTTGAATATTTCTAATTCCTTTAATATTTTATATATTATTTTTCTTCTTTCTTTTTTCTTTTTAATATTGTTTTGCAGAATAAAATCTAAATTGTCATAAATAGTTAGTTCTTTTTCCATCTCAGCATTCTGAAACGAAATAGACAATTTATTTTTTCTAATTTCATCTAGTTCTTTCTCATTCATTTTATTAATTTCTTTTGAAAATAACTTTATTGAACCTTCATATTTTTTTATTTTTCCTAATAAAACATTTAAAAAAGTACTTTTGCCAGAACCTGAATGACCAATTATATAATATAATCCTGTATTACTAAATTTCAGATTAACATTATCTAATGCTTTAACACCATTAGAATAAATCACCGTTAAATTTTCACACTCTAACATACTTCATCCGCCAAACTTAACACTAGATTTTTCTTTTTTAATAAATATAAAACTAATGAAGAAGCTATTAATGATAAAGTAAAAATGACAATTAGCATAATAATATTATTAATATTTATAAAAGTAAAATCTAAAAAAGTAATAAATCCATATTTTTTTATCAAACAATTAAATATAACCACTTCTATCAATTTAAAAAGGAAAAATAATAAAAAAGAAATAAAAGAGTAAATAAATGATAAAGAATAATAAATCATCTCAAAATTATTTTTCTTAAGATGAAAAGTTATAAACAGAGCTAAAATCTTTTTTTGTTCTTCGTATATTGTACTTATAGTAAAAAGTTCTAATAAAAAAGCCCCTATGGCAATTAAAATCAAAAAAATTTCCATTATCGAAAGAAAACTATTTACAATACTCTCGCTATTTTCAATATAAGATAATGCTGTAGAAGTAACTTCAAATGAATCATTTAAATATTTTTTTAATTCAGTAGGTTCATCAGTTACAATTAATGCTTTATAAGACTTTACAAAATCATCTTCTGTAGCATTTTTTATTCTATCGATAATTGTAACTTTCTTTTCAAATATCTCACTTGCATTAATTAAATTATAGGTACTTAATTTTCGATACATATTTTCATAAGAATAATAGACTTTTCCACTATTGAGTCCTATTATTTCATCCACTATCCCAACAATAATATAATTTTGATTAAACATCACAGTGTCAAAACATTTTTGATTATTTTTTTCCGAAATAATTTGAACCGCTTTATTAATTTCTATCTTCTTCCCTAACAATTCATCTAAATTCATTTTCAATTCAGAAGATAGAACATTATTTACTAAAATTTCATTATCATGGAGAATATTTCTACCACAAAGTAATTTAAAATTATTTTCTCCTATTATCGGTTCAAAATTAGCATCGATATATTCTGTTTCATCAGAATTTAAAACTTTAATAGTATTTCCTAAAATATAGTCAAAAGAAATATATAGTTCATATTTTTTCTCCAATTCACTTGGAAAAGTCTTTTTAACTAATGATAAATTGTCATCTAATTTTTCATTTTCAATTTTTGATACATGACAAACATTATAATTTGCAAATGATTTTGCAGCATCAAAAAATATATTTCTTGTATTGCTCATAACATCGAGAAATAAGCTCATCATTGAAAAAACTAAAGTTAAAAAGAACATTGAAATCAAGCTTCTACCTAATTTACTTTTCAAAAAAATACATCCTATTTTTAAAGAATATTTTATTTTTATATTTTTTTCTTCAATTTCTTCTTTAAAAGATATAGATTTCTTTTCAAAATTTTCTTTTTCAAATTTTAATGTCAAATTTTTATTTTCTAATAAATAAACTTTATCTCCATAGGCATAGGCAAAATTTTCTCTATGCGTAACCATAATGACAAGTATATTTAAAGAGAGTTCCTTAAAAAGGGAAATAAAATACTTGGCATTTTCTTCATCTAAAGAACCCGTAGGTTCATCTAATAACAAAACATCTGGATTTACTATTAATGCTCTAGCAATTTGAACTCTTGCTTGTTGTCCTCCAGATAATTCATCAATATTTCGATCTTTCAAATCATAAATTCCAATTTTCTTTAAAATGCACTCGGATTTTTCTGATATTGTTTTTTTATCAATCCCTTTTGCAATTAAAGGAATCTTAATATTATCAATAACACTTATATTTTTTATAAAAGTTGGAGATTGAAAAACTAAACTTACAATTACATTTTCCGGCATTATTTGGATTTTTCCCTTTTGCATTTTTATATCTTTATCTATTAAATATAAAAGAGTAGATTTTCCAGTTCCAGAACGACCTAAAATAATAACAAACTCTCCTGCTTTTGCACTAAAATTTAAATTTCTAAAGATAGTTTGTTTATTATAAGAATAGTTTAGATTTCTAATAAAAATAGTTGCCACACTTTATATAAACAATTCTACTTGTTTTTTTGAGTGTGACAACTATTTTAAATTCTTTTTTTTCCTGGATAGTTTAATAAATTTAATTTTGCTCTTTGTTCAGAAATTTCACTTTGTATATCTGAAATACTTCTTCGATTATTTGCTGATTTTAAACGTTTTTCTGCATTTTCCAATAGTTCAGTAACAACTTTATAATCAATTTGATTTTTATAAAATGTTGCATCAGCAATAATTGTAACAGAATCTGTTTTATTCTCTATATTCATTACACCATTTGTAATAACTAAATCATAAATATGCATCGAAGTTGTGTAATGAAAAACAGCAGGAACAAGAGGTGTAATTAAATCTTCATGCCCTGGTAAAATTTCTAACCAACCAGTACTGCTTTTGACATTAAGTTTATCTACTCCATCTCTATCAATTACAATTCCTAATGGAGTAACTACTTGCAAATGCATTAATTACCTTCCTTTAAACGTTTAGCTTTTTCAACTGCATCTTCAATAGTACCAACATATAAAAAGGCTTGCTCTGGAAGATCATCATAATGTCCCAATAAAATTTCTTTAAAAGAACGAACAGTATCTTGAACTGGAACAGAAATACCAGGTTGGTTGTTAAATACTTCAGCGACATGGAATGGCTGAGACAAGAAATTTCTAATTCTTCGTGCTCTAGCAACAATAATTTTATCTTCAGCTCCTAATTCGTCCATGCCTAATATGGCAATAATATCTTGCAATTCTTTAAATCTTTGAAGTATTTGTTGAACTCCGCGAGCAACCTCATAATGTTCTTTACCAACAACTGCTTCATCTAAAATATTTGAAGAAGATTCTAACGGATCAACAGCTGGATAAATTCCTAAAGCAGAAGTCTTTCTATCCAAAACGATTTTTGCATCCAAATGCGAAAAAGTTGTCGCTGGAGCTGGATCTGTTAAATCATCTGCTGGAACATAAATTGCTTGAACAGAAGTAATTGAACCATTTTTTGTTGAAGTAATTCTTTCTTGTAATTGTCCCATCTCTGTAGCCAATGTTGGTTGATATCCAACAGCAGATGGCATTCTTCCTAAAAGTGCACTGACTTCACTACCAGCTTGTGTAAAGCGGAAAATATTGTCGATAAATAATAGAACATCTTTTTTATCATGATCACGGAAATATTCTGCCATCGTAAGACCGCTAAGAGCTACTCTCATACGAGCACCTGGAGGTTCATTCATTTGACCAAACACTAATGCTGTTTGACTCAAAACTCCCGATTGTTTCATTTCATTATAAAGATCATTACCCTCACGAGTTCTTTCACCAACACCAGCAAAAACTGAAGTTCCACCTTTATCAGCAGCAATATTATGCATCAACTCTTGAATTAAAACAGTTTTGCCAACACCGGCACCGCCAAACAAGCCAACTTTACCACCTTTAGCAAATGGGCAAAGCAAATCAATAACTTTAATTCCAGTTTCTAAAATCTCCGAACTTGTTTTTTGATCAATAAAAACTGGAGCTGGACGATGAATTGACCAATGCTCAACATTTTGATCAAAATCCTTATCATCAATAGGATCTCCTAAAACATTAAACATTCTTCCCAAAGTTGTTTGTCCAACAGGTACTTTAATTGGGCAACCAGTATCATAAGCTTTCATTCCACGATATAAGCCTTCTGTTGGACCCATACTAACTGTTCTTGTAACATCATCCCCTATATGTTGCATAACCTCAGAAATCAACTTTTTCCCGTCAGGCAAAGGAATTTCAATAGCATTCAAAAGATTAGGAAGATGTCCTTCATCGAAACGTACATCGATTACTGGACCTTGAACCATCACAATAGTTCCTTCATTTAGAAGAACTTTTCCACTGTCGTTAGACTTCATAATTTCTCCTTTATTTATTAGCGTTTGCACCAGAAACAACTTCTGTAATATCTTGTGTAATTTGAGCTTGTCTAGCCTTGTTATATTGTAATTCTAATTCATCTATAATTTCTTCGGCGTTATCTGAAGCATTTTCCATAGCATTTCTTCTTGAAGAATATTCACTAACAGCTGATTCTAAGAAAATATTATTTACTAAAGAATTAACATATTGAGGTAATAATTCTTTATAAACTTTTTGCGGGCTAGGTTCAATAATCGCATAAATATCTGCTGGATTAGTTGATTTAACATCAGCAACTATTGGAAATAGTACCTTAGCTGTTGGTTGAAATTTAATAGAATTGACATAATGAGTGCCTATAATAAGAACAGAACCATATTTTTTTGTTTTGAATTGTTCCATTAAATATTTTCCTATTTTTCTTGAAACAGAATAATCAAAACCTTGATAAGCATTTATAAATTGATCGTCATAAGGAATATGTTCATAATCAAGATGAGAAGCAATTTTATGGCCAACAACTAAAACTTCATCACCTTCTTTATAGTTTTTATGAAATAGTTTATTAATATTTGTATTATAAGCTCCACATAAACCTAAGGAAGAAGAAATTACTAAAATTAATTTTTTATCACCTGTAGCAAACATATTAATGTTATCTGGATCATCATCTTCCATATTACAGGTTACCTTAGCTAAAACTTCTCTCATTTTATCAAGGTAAAAACTACCTTTACCCATTTTGTCACGATACCCTTTTAATTTTGCTGTCGCAACAACTTTCATGGCAGAGGTTATCTTTAATGTAGAACGAACAGAATTAATTCTTCGCTTTGTTCCGGCTAAAGTTGAACTACCCATATTATTCTTTCTTGCTCAAATATAATTTTTGAAATTCGAGCATTGCTAATTTAAAATCTTCAATTAGTTTATTGTCAAATATCATCTTTTCTTTTAACTTTAAAATCAATTCTTCATAATTTGTATGAATATACGCTTTCATTTCTTCTAAATAGGTAGAAACTTCATTAATTTCAATAGCATTTAGATAGCCATACTTAACATTAAATAATTCAAGAATTTCATCTATTGTTGTCAAAGGATGATATTGAGATTGCTTTAATACTTCCATGCACCTTCTACCATGATTTAAAACTTTTTGAGTTTCCGCATCAAGATCCGATCCAAATTGAGCAAAAGCAGCCATATCTTGATAATTAGCTAAATCGATTTTTAATGATCCAGCCACTTGTTTCATAGCCTTGGTTTGAACTGCTGATCCAACACGAGAAACTGATAAACCTGAATCGATCGCCGGTCTTTGTCCAGCATTAAATAATTCGCTCATCAAAAAGATTTGACCATCAGTAATGGAAATAATATTTGTTGGAATATAAGCAGAAATATCACCTGCTTGTGTCTCAACTATTGGTAAAGCTGTAATAGAACCACCACCATGTTCCTTGTTCAATCTACAAGATCTTTCCAAAAGTCTTGAATGTAAATAGAAAACATCGCCAGGATAAGCTTCACGACCAGGAGATCTCTTCAATAATAAAGATAAAGCACGATAGCTAACAGCATGTTTAGATAAGTCATCATAAACAATTAAGACATCTTTTCCTTGTTCCATAAAATACTCAGCTATAGCACAACCTGCATAAGGAGCAATATATAACATAGGAGCTTGTTCAGAAGCAGAAGCAGATAAAACTATTGTATAGTCCATTGCACCTTCTCTTCTAAGTTTTTCAGTTAATCTGGCAACTGTAGAATTTTTTTGTCCAATAGCAACATAAATACAAATCATATTTTTATTTTTTTGATTTATTATTGTATCTATTGCCAAAGCAGTTTTTCCAGTTTGTCTATCACCAATAATTAATTCTCTTTGTCCTCTACCGATAGGAATCATAGCATCGATAGCTTTAATTCCTGTTTCTAAAGGAACATCAACGCTTTTTCTTGTCATGACACCTGGAGCTATTTTTTCAACAGGACGAAATTCTGTAGTTTTAATCTCTCCATTTCCGTCAATCGGTTGTCCTAAAGCATTTATAACACGTCCAAGAAGAGCCTCACCAACAGGAACTGAAAATACTTGTTTCGTTCTTTTAACAATATCGCCTTCTTTAATAAAATCAGCATTACCAAACAAAACAGCACCTACAGAATCCTCATTAAGATTCATAACTAGACCATATACATCATGGGGGAATATAAGTAATTCACCATTCATAGCATTTGAAAGACCATAAATAGTAGCAATACCATCGCCAAAAGTAACAACAGTTCCTACATCATTATCTTCTAATTTACTATCATAATCGTTGATTTGTGCTTTTATAAGAGCACTGATTTCTGATGGTTTGATTTCCATTTATTCGCCCTCCTCAACTTGTGTTTTTAAAGTATCATTCATAGCAATTAAAGAACTATCAAATAGGCGATCATCAATAAATATTTTTACACCGCCAATCAAATTCTTTTGCAATATAAATTTTAATTTAACTTCAGCTTTTAACTTTTTACTTATAGCCGAAGTCAATTTGTTTTTCATTTCATTTGATAATTCAAAAGCTGTATAACAAATTCCGCATTTAATGCCTTCAATATTATCAGCTTCTTTTACCGTTTCTTCTAAAATATCAACTAAATAAAAGCTTCTTTTGTTATCGAGAATGATTTTCAAATAATTACATAATTTATTAGAAATTATTTTTCTATCTTTTAATTCATTTAAAATATTAATTTTTTTAAATTTATCAAAAGAAGGTGAAATCAAAAATTTTTTGAAGACAATATCATTATTTAAATATTCTAAAAAATCTTCAATTTCTTTTTTTTCTTCAGATATATGTTCTCGTTCCATTGCTGTAAAATAAGCTGCAGCATAGCGTGAAGAAGCTTTCAATCTATTCATTATTTTTCTTCCTCATTTAATGAATCAATAAAATTATTTAAAACTTTTTCGTTATCATCTTCATTGATTTCACGTTGCAAAATCTTTTCAGATGCTTGAAAAGCAACATCAATGATTTCTCTTTTTATATCATCTTTTGCTCTTCTTCGAGATTCTTCAATGTCTTTATCAGCAGCAATTTTTAAATTGCGTACTTCTTCTTTAGTAGCATTGATAATTTTATTCTTTTCATTTTCTGCAGTTTTTTGTGCTTCAACAATAATATCTTGCGCTTTAATTTTAGCAACTTTAATTTCTTCTTGTGATTTAGAAAGATACTCATTTGCTGACAATCTTTTTTCTTCAGCTTCCTTAATATTTGCTTCGATATGATCTTGTCTTGTTGTGATTATTTTTCTAACAGGTTTAAACAAAAGTATAAAAAACGCTGCAACCAAAACTAACATTGCAATAAATTGCGCTAAAAATGGTTGCCAACCACTTGGAAAAAGCTTATCTATAATGTCCTGAGCACCAGGAAATAAAGATTGTAAAACTAACATAAGACAATATTACATTACACCGAAAACAATAAGTAAAATAGCAATTAAAAGACCATATAAAGCAGATGTTTCTGTTAATGCACAACCAAGAAGCATAGTAGAACGAATTTTCTTATAAGCATCTGGATTACGACCAACAGAACTAACCGCACTAGCTGCACACATACCTTCTGAAATACCAGGCCCGACAGCAGCAAGAACTGCAATACCAGCACCAATAGCAGCAAGTCCTCTTACCAAACTATTTGCATCCATATATAAACCTCCTTAGATACCATAATTAATCTTTTGCAACAACTGCAACTTTTTGTTCCAAATCTTCAGCATCTGGAACCTCATTACTAATAAACAACATTGATAATAATACAAAAACTGTTGTTTGAATAAAACCAGAGAATAAATCAAAATACATATGAAGAATCGGAGTAATAAAAGGAGCTATAAAGAAAGGCAATCCTCCGAAAATCATAGCGCTTAAATTCTCTAATAAAGAATAAACCAAATATAACATAATCCAACCAGCTAAAGCGTTGGCGAATAAACGCAAAGATAAAGATAAAAGTGGAGCAAAAAGAGAGAAAATACCTACAATAGGAATTGGGAAAACAAATTGCTTAAAATATTTCCATTTATTGTAATATAGCGATGTGATATTAATCATTAAAAATGTCACTAATGCTAACATAAATGGAATCCAATAGAAAGTTAAAGGAGAAGGAAGACCAGAAACGCCTATCAAAAATGATCCAAAAATATATGCCGCTAAAAAGCCAAAATATGGACTCAAAAATTTAAATTGTTTTCCCATATTTTCTTCAACTAATGAATCTATATATCCAACATAAGTTTCTGCAATAAAAACAATTCCCTTAGGTCTTTTCAAAGGATCGGTAAAGTGGGCTTTAATTTTAACAACAATGCAAAAAATTAATAATATGCACATAAGAATTATGCTGCTATAAATTTCGCCTGGTAATCCTTCAGTTGCATGGACCCCTAAACTAAACAATATACTACTCATTTCCCACATCCTTGATAAATGGCAAGTATAACCCAATTCTATAAACTATATAAGAAATACCTATCGCTATAGGGTTTATAACTCTTATTGAATAGTACCATAAAATTAAAGATAAGGCAATTGGAATTAAAAGAATAATATATCGCACAAAAAAATCAATTCTAAAAATGCCTTTAGATTTTGTTGCCAAAACCCCATCTACTGATTTTATAAATAAAAAATAATTTAAATTTGCAAAAGGAATAGCAGTCAAAACTCCTAATGGCCAATCAATATTCCCATTAAAGAATAAAAAGAATAATGAGAAAAACAAAACAAGCAAAAACAAATTTCCGAGTAAAATCACTCGATATTCACTTTTGATGCTATAGAACCAGTTACCAAAACTTTTTGCCATAATTTTATTATACTCAAAAAGTATTTTTCAAAAAGACAAAAAACTGACAAAAATCAATTTATGACAATTAAAAATCTAAAGGCAATCGCAAATTCATTGAAGAAAAGCCTAATTCTTTTAATTTTTTCTTAATTCCAATTGGATTAGGGAGATTTGAATATTCAAAATTCAATTTTGAATCCAAGTTTAAAAAATAGTTTTCTTCAAAAATTGAACAAACAGAAATATGACCAATCGCTCCATGTTTTAAATATTCTTTAATCTTTTCATCATTTCCACAATAGACATTAGTAAATTTGGATAATTTTTCTATCTTAAAAAAATCATTATTGCAATCTTTAATTCCATAAAAATTTTTACAATTATTGCATATCTTTTTATAGCCATCAATAGAAATTGTACTATTAGTTCTTTTCTTTATATCATAAATAATAAATTGATATTGTTTAAATCTATTAAATATTTGAACAAAATGTTTTATAATTCCGCTTTCTTTTGGAAGATAATAGCATGGAATACGCAAAAGAATCTTAAAATCTTTAGGTATTTTTAATGATGATATTTTATCGATAACTTTTTGCGTACAATCTTCACAGATGCATAGTATTTTTTGAAATTTATATAGTGCTAAAAAATCTATCAAACTCTGAACTTCTTTTTCGGTCAAACTATCGCCTTCACCAGTACTTCCAGCAATTAAATAACCATCATGATAATGTTCAGTTTTTTCTATTAATTTTTTTAATATATCAAAATCAATTTGATTATTATCATCAAAAGGCGTCACCAATGCATTTATTAATTCATATTTCATAATATAAAATATGTTTATAAAAATTAATAAGAACAAACTAAAAACTATTTTTCTTAAAATTCAAAAAAACTATTGCAAAATAATATCTTAACTGATAGAATTAAGCATGCGCGGATGCTTAGCTCAGTTGGGAGAGCGTTTCTTTCACACGGAAGAGGTCACAAGTTCGATCCTTGTAGTGTCCACCATAAATGAAAGCAATTGCCGACGTAGCTCATCAGGTAGAGCAACTGACTTGTAATCAGTAGGTGGAGGGTCCGAGTCCTTTCGTCGGCACCATTAAGAAAATATAGCTGGTACTGCAAAGTATCAGTTTTTTTATTATCACGCTTTTCTGAATGCCATATTTTCAAAAATGACTAATAAATTCCTATTTAAATTCTAAAATATGTAGAATTAAAAAATAATAGGTTGTATAATTTGTACATAGTTAATGATTACGAAAAAAATTAGCTATATGAATGCAATTGGATACTATTTTTTGTATATATGCAACTTCTTATAACTGATTATATTTTTTTATTTAAATCATAATAAATAAATGTAGATTAGATAATTAAATTATATTATTTATTCTAAGAAAATCTTTTATATGTATATGTTGCTTTATGTAAAGGAGAAAAAATGAATAACAAAATCGCTTTTATAGTAGACTCTACAACTATTGTCCCTGAAGAATTTGTTCAAGCCTTCCGATATGAACAAGTTTCACTCCATGTAATGATTGAAGGAAAAGAAGAAAGAGAATTAGACCTAAAAGATGAAGACATTATTTCACGCTTGGAAAGCACAAAAAATTTAAAATCTTCTTCCCCTTCTACCGGTGAATTTCTCTTAGCTCTAGAAAAATTATTTTCTGAAGGATATGAAGACATTATCATTATGACCATGTCAAAAGAAAATTCTACAACCTATAATGTCGCAAATATGGCTATTGATTCTTTAGATGATGATCAAAAAAATCATGTATATAATGTTGATACCAATATTAATAACTACGGAATAACCAATATTTTAATAGCCCTTTCCTATTGGAGAGATAAAGATATCTCCGGAAAAGATTTAGCAGCTAAAGCTAATATTTATTGCCACGATTCCCACCTCGCTTTTACTCTTTTAGATTTAGTACATCTTTTTAGAGGTGGTAGACTTTCAAAAATTTCTTGTGCAATTGGTCTTTTATTTAAAATAAAACCAGTAATTGAAATGATTGATGGAAAATTAGAATTAACTAAAAAAGAAAGAGTTACACCAAAAATCATTTCCTACTTTATGAATTTTATAGAAGAATATTCCAAAAAATATAAAAAAGTCTATTTAAGATTTGCCTATCTTGGCCCAAATAAAGAAAACATCGATAAAATGGAAAAGATGGTAAAAGAAAAATATCAAAACATATCGATTTCAACGATTGATAGAGTTGGCCCAGTCTTCCTTGTTCATCTAGGAAACGATGGCTTTGGAATTAGTATTACAGGTGTAGATGATCAATAAAAAAACTATTAAGGTATTAGATTTTCAATTCTAAGCCTTAATAGTTTTTTTGTTAGAACTATATTTCAAAATCACCTTTTTTAATAATTCCTAGTTTTCTAAATAATAAATCAAATAAGAAAACTAAAATTATTGGAGCTATAAAATGAAGAACTAAAATTCCAATATAAGCCATAGGATTATTATATCCCATACTCTCTAAAGTTCCTAATTGTCCAACAAGTCCACACGTTCCCATTCCAGCACCTGCAGGTGTAGATGTCATTTTAAATACTGCTGTTGAAATAGGGCCTAAAATAGCACTTGTTAATATAGTTGGAAGCCAAATAACTGGCTTTTTTAATATATTTTTAAATTGAAGCATTGAAGTCCCAATTCCAATAGATATAACTTTTCCAATATTGTTATCTCTGATAGATTGCACAGCAAATCCAATCATTTGCACCGAGCATCCGACAACCGCTGCACCACCAGGAATTCCTCCAAGTGATAAAGCTATTGCTATAGCTGCTGAAGAAATAGGAGCAGTTAAAGCCATTCCCATAATTACAGCAATAACAATTCCCATTGGAATTGGAGCATATTCTGTTGCAGTATTAATAAGCCATTGAATTCCATAAATTATCTGATTCAATGGAAATTCTAATGCACACCCAACAGCATATCCAATTATAATCATAAAAAATGGTATTAAAAGAATATCGACTGGTGTTTTTTTCTTAAAAATCAAACGATATATTTCTATAGCAGCAATTACAGCAAAATAAATTAATAAAGGATTATTATTCGCCTTGCCACCAGTAAAACTAATAGAAGCACTTAACGCCCCAACAGCAGTCGCAGCAATTACTGGGAGTGGTTCTAATTTCAATGCTAATGCAATACCACATCCAATTCCAGGAGCCATCAACCCCTGTAAAATGCTTCCGATATTAATAATAAAATCAACATTAGATAATTGGCCTATCTGCTTTATTATCGTGCCCACAATAAGCGTGGCAAAAAGACCATAAGCCATCCCATTAGTCGTTTTTATCACATAATTTAATATTTTCTTTCCTAACTCTTTCCAATTTATTTTCTTTTTTGAAGAAAGATTTTGGTCATTTTTCTGTTCTATTTGTTGTTTTTCTTCCATATGTCACTCATTTCCAAAAAAGATTATAAACTTTATCTATTAATAAGTATATATTTATTATATTATTCAAAAAAGTGTTGAGTAATAGAATAATATTTCTATCTTTCAACACAATTTATAAATTATTTTGTATGAACAATATATGAGGTTACACCAAGAATTGTCTCACCATCAATTTGAAGTGAACGAGGTGAATTAAATTCAACTTTGATTGTGTTTCCAGAAAATATTGAAACATTTTTCTTATATTTAACATGTTCACCTTTAAATATTTTAGAAAATATAATCAACGTTTTTAATCGACTATACCCATGCATAACCATACAAGAAACTTTTTTATCACTAGAATTGCGATCTTGAAGCGGAGTAACTTTCATACCTCCACCATAATATTTTCCCTTCATAGTAGGAGCGAGCCAAGCTTTTTTTATAGTAACAGGCTTATTGTCATCAACTGTAACAGTTGCTGTTGTGCTCTTATAAAACATTAACATTCCTTTAATGGCAATAGAAGCATAATTAACATTTTTAGTTGATGTTCTTTGAATTTCATCACCTTTTTCACAGCAATAACCATCTATTCCAAATCCAACACCATTAATAAAGCGATAATCTTTTCCTTTAACAGTTACTATTGGTAAATCCTTGATAAATTCATTAATTCTTACTGCTCTAGAATCTTCAAAATTTGCTACATCAGTATAAAAATCATTTCCAGATCCAGAAGGACAATAATCTATTTCACATTTAATATCAAGATTACCTATTTCATTGACAAAATGATTAAGTGTTCCATCTCCACCTGTTAAAATAACTTTATCCTCTATACTTTTTTCTTCTAAATATTTTTTCAAATCAACAATTTTTGTCAAATCTTCGAAAACGGAATCACTAGAAATTTTACCTTCTAATGCTTTTCTAGAGTTTTCTTCACCTTTATGATTATTAGCTAATGAATTAAAAAGAACGTATGTCATTTAAACCTCCTTTTCGTTTTTTAAATCTTCATCTATAATATTTCTTACTTTTTCAGATAATTCTATAGTATTCATTGTTCGAACATCATCATATAAAACATCGATGATATCCATCTCTACAATTGTTCTTTTAAAAGGAAAATTTTTATGAATTTTTTCAGTATTCTTCATGCTGACAATAACTATTGGTTTTTGTGCCACTGTAGCAATTTTAAAGCTTCCTGGTTTAAATTCTCCTAATTTACCATCTAACGATCTTGTTCCTTCAGGAAATATACCTATATTAGTAATATTATTTTCTAATAAATCAATAGCTTTATAAATAGTTTTAATACCTTCTCTTAAAGATTCTCTATTCAATTTTAGATATAAATTTCTATTCATATATCTATTTCCAAAAGGGATTTTAAAATTCGAAGGCTTAGAAATATAAGCGATATTATAATCTTTTAGTACATAACTTTGGATCATATTGTCAAATTTTGAACGATGATTGCTAACCAAAAGGAAATGAGTATCTTCAGGCATTTTCTCTAATCCTTTAACCTTTATAGTAATTCTACCGCAACCTATTAAACAGCTATATCCCAAATTGAACATAAAATGATAAAACTTACTTATAGATTTATATTGTTTTGTTTTAGAACATGTAAATGATATTCCAAAAACAAACAAATATAAAAGTATCCATAATCCAGCAAAAGTAATAACAGGAGTTAAAATTATCCACCACCATGAACTCCAATTATATAAGCTTTCTACTATTAGTATAATAATTGAAGAAATAATTGAAAGCGAATCAATTATTATCGAAGCAATGGAATGAATAATTTTAATTTGACTATTATTTTGTGTTTTCATAAATAAATTATACTTCTTATTTTTTGGTTAAACAAAAAAAAAGAATTTTGTTCTTTTTTGTCACATTTTTTGAAAAAACATATTTTCAGCAAAGACAAAATTTTTTGTCAAAATTTAATTTTTGTATACATAGCAAGCTATCTAAGAATTACATTCTATGTTAATATATTAAAGATATATAGAAACGGAGGAACTGATGAAAAAATTTTTTTCTAATTTTTTAAAAGAACTTAAAGAACTAAGTTGGGTTAATTTTTTAGCATTATTTATAGCTGGTATCATTAATTCTGTTGGAGTAACTATGTTTTTGCAGCCAGTTTCTCTTTACGATAGTGGCATATCTGGTACTTCAATGTTTCTCGATCAAATAACTCCAGAATTTTTAACATTGTCTTTGTTTTTAGTTTTATTAAACGTTCCAATTTTTATATTTGGATTTAAAAAACAAGGAGCTTGTTTTACTGTATATTCTCTTTTTACTGTCATAATTTATTCTCTAAGTGCTTGGTTGATAACTGACGTTCTTCCAATTGACGTATCTACTTCTTCTCCAGTTGCTGGAAATGATTTACTTTTATGCGCTATGTTTGGCGGTATTCTTTCTGGTATTGGATCAGGTTTAGCTGTACGCTTTGGAGGCGCTATGGATGGTATAGAAGTTTTAGCTGTAATTTTTAGCAAAAAACTAGGAATAACTGTCGGAACTTTTGTTATGAGTTATAACCTTATTCTTTATATCATATGTGGAATTGTCGTCCAAAGTTGGACGTTGCCATTATATTCAATAATCACTTATCTTTGCGGATTAAAAACAGTAGACTTTATCGTCTATGGTATCGATAAAAATAAGGCCGCTATGATTGTTACAACAAAAGATCAAGAAGTTGCCGCTGAATTATCCAAAACATTTAGAGGTCTAACAATTATCCCAGCCAAAGGCTATTACTCAAATACTGATAGAAAAATAATTTACATCGTTGTCAACAGATTTCAAGTTATTAAAATGAAAAACATCGTTCATACAATAGATGATAAAGCATTTATCACTATTTCCGATGTTACTGATATTTTTAAAGCTAATATTGAAAAGTAGAAAAATATAAGATTGAATTTATTATTTTATTAAAGAGGAGTACTATGTCTTATATAGAAATTAATAACGTTTGCAAAGAATATAAAAGTGGCGATAATACCATTAAAGCTCTAGATAACATTTCTTTTTCTATCGATAAAGGAGAATTTGTTATCATTTTAGGCTCTTCTGGTGCTGGAAAAACTACATTGCTAAATATTTTAGGAGGTATGGATAATTTAACTTCAGGAAACTATATAATTGATGACAAGGATATTGGAAAAGCTTCTTATAAAGAACTAGAATCGTTCAGAAGAAATGATATAGGATTTGTTTTTCAATTTTATAATTTAATGAACAATCTTTCAGCTTATGAAAATGTTAATATCGCTGCTAGTATTGTAAATAATCCTTTATCAACATCAAAGTTATTGGAAAATGTCGGTTTAACGAAAAGAATGAAAAATTTTCCTTCTCAATTATCAGGTGGAGAACAACAAAGAGTATCTATTGCAAGAGCAATAGTAAAAAATCCAAAATTATTATTATGTGATGAACCTACTGGCGCCCTCGATAGTAAAACCGGAAAAGAAATTATTAAACTTTTACTTTCACTATGTGAAGAATATCAAACTACCATCGTCGTAGTAACTCACAATTCTAATCTTGCTGAATTAGGAACTCGTCTAATTAGAATTGGCGATGGTAAAATTATCGAAAATAAAAAAATAGAAAATCGTAAGAAAGTTGATGATATAGTATGGTAAAAAAGAATTTATCAACATCCGCTATACTTTTTAAAGATTTGTTGAGAACTTTAAAAAAAGATTGGAAACAATTCATCTCTATAATTTTAATTTCACTTCTTTCTACTTGTTTATTTGCCGGTTTAATTTCTAATGCTAATAAGCTTGAAAAAAGAGCAAATAATTTATATTCTTCATGCAATTATGCTGATATATATGTAACTACTAATAGCTATGATAAAAAAGATATTATAAATTTGCCTTCACAAATTGAAGAAATTGAAACTATAGAAAAAAGAACTTATATGCCTGTAGATTATAAGAAAAATGGCATAAATATAATTGTTTCAGACTCAGAAAATACATTATCTCATCCAATCCTTATTTCCGGTGAATATGGCTATCTTGCTATGAGAAAATTTTTACAAAGTGAAAATTTAAAAATAGGTGATTCTTTTTCTATAACTTGTAACAATTTCTTAAAAAATTCACTTTTAGAATATAGTAGGATATTAGATAATTTAAAGACAAATGACACTAATATTTTGTTGGAATCAAAAATTAATTTCAGTATAAAAATAACCGGAGAAATGTATCATCCAGAAGGGGTACAAAATTCTTCTTTTTCTTCATCATTAGGATATATGTCTCCTGAATATTTAAAAGAGCTAATTTTAAATTTGATAAAAAATAATTATAATTATGATTCTCTTGATGGATTAATTAGTCTATTCATGGGTTCTTCTTTAGAAGATCTCATTTCTTCTAAGTTAGACTCATTTTCTAATCAATATTTAATAAAAGCAAAAAATTCCCTCAGTAACGACAATACTTTAGAACAAATTAGACAATATTACGAAAACAAAAAAGAAAACAATTTAATGTTAGCCACCGAAAAAGAATATCTTGAATCCTACCAAATGTTGAATCAAGATGTTACTCAAGCAGGAAAATTACCATATGTTTTCCCAATAATTTTCTTTTTAGTATCCGCCTTAATCATTTTAACAACAATTACACAAATAATAATTAAACAAAGATCACAAATTGGATGTTTAAAAGCAATTGGGGTCCCTCGAAAAAATATCTACATTCACTATATGGGAATAGGAACTTTTTTAACTCTTTTTGGATCACTTCTTGGAATGATATTGGGACCAATTATTATTCCACCTGTTCTTGAAGTTAAATACAATTTACTCTGGGATTTACCAAAAACCACCACTCCTTTTTTCTCTTGGCAAGCCTTATTAATGCTTATATCAATGTTATTAATTACTATAATTTGTGGATTTTTTGTCTCACGAAATGTCATTAAAGAGAAACCCGTAAAAACATTAAGACCAAAAATAAGCGTTGCTCAAAAACATGTACCAAATCCCAATAGTTTTTATTATAAGCATACCTCTTTGTCTTTAAAAATGGCTTTGAGAAATATTTCTAAAAGCAAGGCTAAAACAATTATGGTAATATTAGGAACCTTAGGTTGTTCATCTTTAGCTGTTTGTGGGTTTGGAATTATGGATACTTTAAATTATGGAATATTCTATGATTACAATGCTAATATCAATATGAAAATCTCCGCTGAAGGATTAGAAAATAATAAAAACATAAAAGAAGATATTTATACTATTGAAGGCGTAGAAAAAGTTGAAATTGTTTCAAGTTATAGCGCTACTTTAATTTCAGAAACATCCTATATAATTTCTCCTGTTTATCTTCTTGAAAATAACTCTTCATATTTTCCAGCTATCAACGAACATCCAGGTTTAAATATTGATAAAACTACTGCCGATAAATTAAATCTTAAAGTTGGAGATGAGATAGACATTTCTATTAATTCAAATTCTTATACCAAAAAAATCAATAGAATTTTCGAATCATCAATACTTCACGGAATCTATGATTTATCCGCTAATTATTCAGAAAATATAAGTTCAGTTCCCGTATATTACATTTATGGAAAAAAAGATATCTCCAATGATAATCTCAAAGAGAATCTTTTACAAAGCAATTTATTTAGCTCAATAAATACTTATGATGATATGATGACTAGAGCACATGAAATCATGTCTTCAATTGAACTGATGACCGATGTTATAAAAATCTTTGCAATTTTATTATGTATTGTTGTTATCTATAATCTCTCTTCTTTAAATATCTCTGAAAGAACTAGAGATATTGCTACAATGAAGGTTTTAGGATTTAAATTTAAAAGCATTGCTTCAACATTAACCATAGAATTGATGGTTGATGCTGTTATTGGGGGGCTTCTCGGTTTACTATTTGGTTTTCCAATGACATATATGGTTTTAAGTGTTAATATCACTTCACTTTTAACCTTTATGTATCATATTTATTGGTATTCATATATGTATGGATTTTTAGTTACCGGTGGAACTGCTTTAGTTGTATCATTGTTTTTAAACAAAAAAATTAAAAAGGTTAAAATGGTTGAATCATTAAAATCAATCGAATAATATTTTGGTTATCTCATCTAGTAATAAAGCAATTTTATCTTTATTTTTAGAAGATTCATTATAATCTTCATTTCCAATATTTAAAATATAATCCCGTATTTCCTCAATTAACTTTTTAAACGATACAACTAATTTTTCTTTATATTTATCCAAAAAACGATCAGAAAACTTTTCTGGCCATTTGTTCATTTCTTGTAAAGTTAATTTAATCTTATCAAAATCTTTTTCTATTATGCTCTTTATAAATGAATTAAACAATTCAACTATATTTTTTACTTCTAAAGAAGCCGTTATCTTTAAAGGATTTTTATTTTTAAATTTATCAAAAAGTTTTTGAAGATTTTTATATTTTAAAAGTAGAACATCATTCATGTAGTCGCCAAATTTTTCAGATATAAAATAAGCCAAAATACTTTTATCAAACTCATCTTTAAATTTATTTATTTCATCATAAAAAAATTTTTTATCATAGCTATTAGGCATATTAATCACTCTTTTTTCCTTTGTAGGAATAAGAACCGGGCAATCTTTTAAATCCATTTTAAACCTATAGCTTTTATTAAACTGCACCAATTCTTCAAAAGTCAAATTATACTTTTGTGCAATATCATAAAGTGTTTCTTTTTCTTTTCCAATATATAGATCCATATTTACCTCTTTAAATTATATGAGGAATATGCAAAAACACGAATAAAAACTTTAAAAAAAAGAAAAAAATGTTATAATCAATGCAATGAATACTGAAGAAAACAATCAAGAACAAAAATATTTAGATATTTATCCTATTTCCAAAGGAAAAAGAATCCTTACTTTTTTAGCTGATTTTTTTATCACACTTATAACATCAATTTTTTTATTTAATATTATAATTTATCCAATTGGCAAAACTATTGCTAAAACAGATGAAAAGACCAATGAAATTTATACACTAGAAAAAGAAAAATACGATTTACTATACGATAGCAAAATTCTTTTTTATGATTCTGATTATAAATATAGTTATATCAACAATTTAGAAACCAGCATGAAAAAATTCATATATTACTATACCGGTGACAATACTGATTTAGAAAATGAATTTATTCGTCATTTTTATATAGATTTGAGGAACAAAGATTTAAACTTTTTATTAAATTTTTATAAAAATAACAATAAATCTGGCATAGAATTTTTTGATTATGACAACTTAGATTCAAATGGTCTTCCTACACTTATCGATCAATATAAAGAAGATTTTTCTGATTATTTAAAATATCCTGAAGACAATAAAGGAACTTCATCCGAGGCCAATTATAATAAATTTTATCAAAATTTCTTTACTAATATTTATGGTAATCTTTTAAAAGATATTATAGAAAATGATTTTGAAATTCCTGGGCATGAATTATCTTATAATGAAATAGAAAAAAATATCGCCACTCTTGAAAGAAGCAATACCTCTTTAATTACTATTTGCAGCTTTATCTCCTATTTCATCACAATAATATGTTTTTATGTTTTAATTCCATTTTTAACAAGCAGAGGAAAAACACCCGCTACCTACTTTATGAGAATAGAAAGAACCAAAAAATATAATTTAAATTTATGTGGTATTTTCGAAAAAATATCCTCTCTTATATTCTATATAATTTCTTTTATGCCATCTTTATTATTTATTTCTTTTCCAACAATTGCTTTTGCTGATTTATTTTCAAATACAGTACTTTTAGTATTATCAGGAATTACAGCAATATATCTAATTATTTCATTCATTGTACTTTTATTTAATAAATACAACCAAACACTATCCGATCTATCTAGTCAAACAATATTAATTGCAACTGAAGATTTAGATTCTATTTATCGCTTGAAAGGAACTAATAATGGATAATACATACAATGTTCATAATGAAGAAGAAAACAATTCATTAAATATTAATATCAATTACGTTCGCCCAATTTTCCATCGCCGTGTATTAGCAAATATGATAGATTTTTTTATTTTTGCCTTCTTATGGCTTATCTCTTTTACAATAGCTGGAAACATAGCTAAATCAACAAATTCTTATAAAGAAAAACAAAATTATATCAATACCATACATTTAAATAGTGATTTATATAAAATTGATAATACTGGAAAAATATATTCTGTTGTCTCATATTACAATCATTACCAATTAAACACTACCACACAAGAAAAGAATAAATTACGTGAACATATTGATAATTTTATTGTTTTCATTTCCAATGAATATGGTGAAGAAAGCAAAGAAGAAATTCAAAAAATGTATGATGATTTTCGTCTTAATGATAATATGAAAGAAGATGGTATTCCTTATTTCATTGTTTCTGATAATAAAATTATAGAAAATAATAATAGTGAAAATAATAATATAACACCAACAGATTATGTAAATATCTACACAAACTTTATAGATAATACTTGCAACGGATACCTTATATCAATCGACAAAACATTATACGAATACACTTCTTTTTTATCAAAAACCATTATTTTTTTGGAATTAATACCAACATTTTTCTTTTCAGGCATTCTAACGTGGCTAGTCCCACCATTAGTTTTTAAACGTGGTCGTAAAACAATTGGAAAACTCATATATAAAATAAGTGCTGTAAATTCAAAATATTTAAATCTATCCATCGGAAAAACTATCGCAAGATTTTCCATTTTCTTTTTTGGAATAATCACACTATCTTTTGTAACTTTAGGTGTCCCGATGATTATATCATTTTCAATGATGGCTTTTTCTAAACAAAAACAAAGTTTTCCAGATTACATGTTAGGAATCTATGAAGTCAATACTTCCGAAGACAAAGTATATTTTTCAAAAGAAGAAATTATTTCAGAATATTTAAATAAAGACAACTCAGCAGAAGAGTTCAAAATGATAGATCGCCTTTAAAAACAACTTTTAAAAAATACAAAAATGTTACTTTAAAATTAGTTATTAATAATTATGTTATTTACTTCACATTCAAAAATTCTCATGTTATAATTATTAAGAACCTTAGGAGGTTGGATTTATGTCAAGAGAAGAAAAAGATGCCCGTTATGTTAAAATTGCCCAAGATATCTGTGGAAAAATTTTAACTGGTGAATATCCTGAAGGAACACTTTTAAAAGGACGTTCTGTTTTAGGTGGATATTATGGTGTTTCTCCTGAAACAATGAGAAAAGCATTTGCAATTCTTTCAAGAGAAAAAATTGTTGAAATTAAAAGAGGTGTAGGTGTTTTCGTTGACTCAGCTCTACGTGCCCAACAATTCGCCGAAAAATGGAAATCAAAAACTCGTGTCAGCTCTAAATACGATACAATTAATGAAATCTTTGAAGAAAAGGCTGAACTAGATAAAAAATTAAATGAAGCTATAAAAGATTTACGTGATGCTTTCATGTTCCAAACAAATGAATCTGTCTCTTTCTCTGAAGTTGAAATTCCTGTCGGTTCCTGGATTGATGGCAAAACTATTGGTGAAGTATATTTTTGGAACTATACTGAAGCTACCATTGTTGCCGTTGTTACACCAATGTTAACTCAAACTTCTCCTGGCCCTGATTTTCCACTTCATGTCGGTGATAAACTCTTGTTTGTTGGGAAAGACTCTTTAAGTTTTGATCGTGTCTTATCATTCTTAACTTATGGTATCATCTCTGATGAAGAAGCAGAAGCTGAAACACAAGAATAAAATTATATAAATAAAAACTGCCAAAAAGCAGTTTTTTTATTTACATTTTTTTCATAAAAAAACCTTAACTTTCGTTAAGGATTTTAAGGTGAATTAATCAGCAAAAGTTAAGTGTCCAGTAAGGATTACCCAAATAAAATCAATCCAACCAAAGACAATACCACCGATTGTAACAGCAATAGCTAAAATAAGATTGACCATATCTTTCTTATTTAATGCTGCGCTCCAACGAACTACAACTTCGGTGACCCAGTTAACACCAGGAATGATTAAAAGAATAAGCTTAAGAATAAGACTAAGTTTATTAAATTCTTTATAAAGCATCATTTATTCCTCCTTACATTACAATATACCATATTAGCATTATTTTTAGAATATTTAATTCGATTTTATTTTATATAATTTAATAATCCATAACTAATTTTCTGAAAGGCACTATTTTTTCTTTCTTTTTTTCATATATATATTTTTGAATTATTTTTCTTCCAAAACAGTTATTTAATATTTCATCTTCTTCTAAATACTTTAAAGACTCTAAAAGACCTTTAGGTAAAATATCATTTTCTTCTCCTTTTCTTAAAGGATGCTCTAAGCCATCAATACCGGCGGAAATAATTCCAGCTAATAAAAGATATAATTGTGCTGTACTATCAACAAAACGCAGCTCAATTCTTGTTCGCGACTGTTTGGCACTAGGAATACGTATCGCAGCTTCTCTATCATTAAAAGAATAAAAAATACCACTAGGAGACTCTAAACCACTATGCAATCTCAAATATGAATTATCTATTGTCGCACTCAACGCAGTTAATGCTTTGATATGTCTTAAGATTCCATTTGTAAAATTTATACCAAAATCAGAAAAATGATGTTCATTAGTTTCATCATAAAACATATTGTTTTTTTTGAAATTCCAAATCGAACAATTTATATGCATTCCAGATCCGGGAAGTCCCTTAAATGGTTTAGGCAAAAAAGTAGCAATACATTTATTTTTTAGTGCTGTTTCTTTTATTGTCTCTTTATAAATATAAAATGTATCAGCTATACTCATAGGATCAGAAAAAAGATAATTAATTTCGTTTTGACCAGGTCCAACTTCATGGTGGAAAGATGAAACATTAAAATTTCTTTTTAAAAGGTTTTCGACACATATTTTTCTTAAATATGTTGATTTTTGATCCTGACGTATGGAAAAATAAGTTCCATCATCAATAGGATCAAGAGTCTCTTCATCGACAATATAAAATTCTGGCTCTATTCCGACATTCAAAAAATATCCTTTAGAATTTAATATTTTAATTTGTTTATTTAATATTTCACGTGGATCAAAAACTGTTGTTTCTTCATTTTCTTCTTGCAAAAAGCCAAATATTTCCAATGTATTATCAGAAATGAAATAATGAGAATTTTCATCGAGACAAATTACTCTATCAGAATTATCAGCTGTTCCAATTCCACATAAAGATGATCCGTCACATTTAACAAGATTATTATAAATATCTTTTAAAGCTGATGCAGGAAATTCTATAGATCTTTTTTCTCCTAATATATCAACAATAGAAATTCGCAAAAAACTAATATTGTTTTCCCGAATTAACGAATTTAATATTTCCATAATTTCCCCTACTATAAAAATTATGGGAATACTCATATAATTAGAACAAAAAAGGGGTGAACATCACCCCACAAAAAATTAATTGATAAAAATACTTAACCTATAATTAATTGAACTTGCTTCGTCATTTTTTGTAATGGAATATATAAAGCTCCACCAATAACTAATACAGCGGCTAAACTAATTGCATTATATGGAAGGTTATAATATACAAAAGAATAATAGAATGGTTGCATATTACCAGGAGCATATTCTCCAAAAAGAAAAGCACCAGAAATAGAAGATGATAGATATTTAATTACAAATCCAAGAATTGCAGCAACGAAGAATGACCAAGGTTTATTCTTATAATATAACTTTGAAAATAAACCACCCATTAATCCTATACCAGCAAAAGGAATAATATAATCAAGAAATACAGATGCCCAATGATAAACAACACCATCCATCATAAGATTGATTAAACTATAACAAGCACCTACAACAAAACCATAAACAGGTCCTAAATAAAGTCCAGAAATAACTATTCCTAGCCCTTCAAGTGAGATAGAACCACCCTGTGGCATTTTTGGTAACCCATAAGTTAAAAAAGATAGTACAAAACTTAATGCCACAAATAAAGCAGACATTGATAATTTTCTAATTTGTCGTCTAACTTTGTAACCATCAACACTTTTTGAATTAGGATGCTTAACAATCTTTTTTTCTTCTAATTCACTTTGCAAATTCTCTGTATCCATTAAAAAAACCTCCTTGAAAGCAAAGAGGCAAACAAAACAAAATTATGTTATCTCTTCGCTAGCATTATCTAGATCAGATACGGTCGATTCAACATCAGAATCCTCTCAGCCTTATGTTTAAAGCTCCCATAAAAAGTATAATTTTTTACTCAATATTTTTCAAGATAATTTTATAATCCGTGCTTATCTTCGTAATCAGAAATAATATTAACTCTTATTTCATGTCTTCCTCCTTCAAATTTTGAAGACAAGAAAATATCAACCATTTCCATTATTTGTTCAACACTAAAAAAATGTGCGCCAAAAGCAATCATATTGCAATTATTATGTTCGACCACCAAATGAGCAACATCGTTATTATAGCCTATTCCACAACGAATGCCTTTAACTTTATTTGCGGATATAGCTACACCTTCACCAGAATTACAAATTAGAATACCTTTATCAGCTTCTTTATTTTTTACTTTTTCAGCAGTATTTAATGCATAAGTAGGATAATTGCAACTTTCTTTAGAAAAAGTACCACAATCAATTACTTCATATCCCTTTTCTTCCAAGTGTTTTTTTACTATTTCTTTATCTTCAAACCCACCATGATCACTTCCTATTGCAATTTTCATGAATTATATACCTCCTTAATTTTATCAAAACTTAATTCCCCCTGTCTAACAAGAGTAATTTTTCCTTCTTCAGATAAGTCTACAATAGTCGATGGCTTTGAACCAACTTCAATATGACCTAAAACAGTTGCTTCTATTTCACCATCAAAAATATCAATTATTTCTTCTGTTGTATGAGCAGGAGGTTCCCCAGATTTATTAGCGCTTGGAACCAAAAGAGGAACTTTAACTTTATTTATCAAATTGCATAAATTATCTAATCCTGGCACACGAACACCAATTTTACCAGAATTAAGAGTTACATGTGCATATAAATCCTTTTTAGGCTTTAATAAAACTGTAATAGGGCCGGGCATAAATTTTTCAATAACTTTTTTTGCCTTTTTATCAACATCAGCAAACTTATATATCATCTTTTTATTTCCAACCATTAAAGTAAAAGGTTTATCTGGTGGTCTTCTTTTTATTGATACCAATTTATTAAAGGAGCCAATTTTATCATATCTTACTCCTAAACCAAATACTGTCTCAGTAGGAAAAGCTAGAACATCGCCTCTTTTTAATATTTCTACCGCCAATTCATCATCAAAATTAATTATTTTCATAGCTTTTTTAGTATAACATAGATAATTAATATTGATTATATAGAATTAAAAAATTTAATATTATTCAAAAATATCATAGAAAAAGAAACGCGTATCTATATTCTCTTCATCGCATAAACTTTTTCTAAAATTTCCTTTTATTGAAATTCCTAATCCATTTTCGATAATAAAATATAGAGTTCCATTTTTTAGTTCACATTTTATTTCTTTATTTATTTTAAATTTATCTATATTTTTTCTAATAGCTTCGTCATGATAGTTCTCAGGAAGTAATAGACAAATTTTTTCATATATCTCAATGAAGATTTTCTTATAGGAATACCCCATTAATTGATCATTATAAGATAATGAATTTGTTCTTATTTCATATTTGTAATTAAAAGGCACAGCATTAACATTGTTAGCTCCTAAAGAAAAAATTAACGTCAATAAACCAAGTGATAATATTTTTTTCATTTTTGCACCTCAATATTAATTTTGGGCATCTTAAAAAATATTAATCAAATTTAATTGAATTATATTCAGCTGTTATATCCTCTAAATGAAAATATTCATAAGATTTAATTTTCATACTTTTTGCTACAAAATTATTAGGAATAATAGAAATATAATGATTAAAACTGAAAGCATTCGAATTAAAAATTCTTCTTGTAGATTGAATATATTCTTCATTTTCTGCAATTTGCATATTAATTTTTTCAATCTTATTTAAATCTTCGATCAATAAATTTTTAGAATAATTATTTGCATCGCCATCAATTTTTCTTAACTCGATAGTTATATACTGAATCAAAGAAATTGAATCTTCGACTTGAATTTGATTATTAGCAATTTTATTTAAATTATCATCCACTTCTTTTAGTTCTTCAAGCATTTTTTCATTTTTATCAATATCGGTTATTAAAATTACTTTTTCTTTTATTAACCCATATTTTTCATTTAATACTAAATAAATAGAATCTAATTTATTATTCATAATAATTTGTTTACTATTTATATTACTTTTAATATGCAAATAGATAAATAAAACTATTAATCCAAAAGAAACTAAAATAACAGCGATTAAAATCAATACTATATTCAAAGTATTTAACAATATATTTATCATTATTAACCTCGCTATACACATTATAATTTATCACTAAATGTTTAATTAGAACAAGGTCATTTGATCACTTTCTGGTAAATCACCAAAATCAAATATTTTATTATATTCACTTTTTATTTCATTTAATTTATTATTTCCTAGACGAGTGCGATTGACTAAATCTTCTTGAGAAGTAAATGGTCTTTTATTTCTTTCTTCTACAATACTCTCTGCAACCTGTGATCCAAGTCCAGGAATTAAATTAATTGGAGGAATCAAAGAATTTTTTTCTTCATCAATTTTAAACGTTGTTGCTTCTGATTTAAGTAATGAAATCGGCTCAACTTTAATGCCTCTTCTGGCCATCTCAAGAGCAACGATAAGAGTATTATATAAACTATTATCAGTAGGTGATCTAGCATATTTTCCATTTTTATCTAGTTCTTTCATTTTCTTAACAATAGCATTAACTCCACCCATCATTGCTTCTATATCAAAGTGATCGCATCTTACAGTATAAAAAGTTGCATAGTAAGCCAGTGGTCGATAAATTTTGAACCATCCTACACGAATAGCCATCATAACATAAGCAGCAGCATGTGCTTTAGGGAATAAATACTTAATTTTTTGACAAGACTCAATATAATATTCTGGAACATTGTGTTCTCTCATTAATTTCTCATATTTTTCTCTTTTTTCAGCATTCGCTGGTTTCATAAAATTATTTTTACGAACAAGTTCCATGATAGCAAAAGAATCAGTAAATTCAATTCCATAGATATCATGGAGCTGAGTCATAATATCATCACGGCAACCAATAACTTCACGAAGAGTGCTTTTTCCACTTCGAATAATTTCATCAGCATTGCCAGAATAAACGTCAGTACCATGTGACAAGCCTGAAATAATCAAAAGATCCGAGAAAGTTTTCGGTTGGGTTTCTACAAGCATTTGTCTAACAAAATCTGTTCCAAACTCAGGAACACCTAATGTACCAACTTGTTGTTCATATTCTTTTGCATCATTTGGTAAAGGAATTATATACCCGACATTTTTTGTAGATGAAAAAAGTGATAATACTTTCGGATCATCAAAAGGTATTTTATAAATATCTACGCTTGTCATATCAGTCATCATCTTTAAAGCATAAGGATCAACATGGCCAAGTAAATCTAGTTTTAAAACATTATCATGAATAGCATGGAAATCAAAATGCGTAGTTTTCCAAGAAGCATCAACAGAGTTAGCTGGATATTGAATAGCCGTAAAATCATAAACCGATTTATCTCTTGGAATAACAATAATTCCACCTGGATGTTGTCCAGTTGTTCTTTTAACATCAACACATCCACTTGCTAAGCGCATTATTTCAGCTTCTGGAATAGTATTAGGATCAATATTAAAGTGTTCATAATAACCCCTAACATATCCATATGCAGTCTTTTCAGCAACAGTCTCAATTGTACCAGCCTTAAAAACATTATCTTTTCCTAATAAGTCTTTTGTCATCTCATGGGCTTTAGATTGGAAATTAGATGGGAAATTCAAATCGATATCTGGAACTTTTTCAGCATGAAATCCCAAGAACGTTGCAAAAGGAATATTATGCCCATCGCGAATTAACTCTTCACCACAGTTTGGACATTTTTTGTGTGGCAAATCAAAACCAGAACGATAAAGACTTGGATCAACCCATTCCAAATAATGGCATTTTTTACAGCGATAATGTGGTGGCATTGGGTTAACTTCAGTAATTTTGGACATTGTTGCAATTAAAGAGGAACCAACAGAACCACGTGAGCCTACTAAATATCCAGCTTTATTTGTTCTCGTTACTAATTGAGAAGCAATGTAATAAATAACATAATAATTATTTTCACGAATACCTTTTAATTCGGCCTCAAGTCTATCTAGAATTTCTTTTGGAATCGGATCTCCATACATTTCTCTAGCTGTTTGATAAACCATAGCTTCCAAATTTTCAGCACAATTATCGATTGTTGGAGTATATAGTTTATCTTTAATAGGATAAATTTGCTCAATACTATCAGCGACAATATTAGTGTTTTCAACAACAATTTCATCAACTAAATTTGGATCATTTAAAAAACTAAATGCCTCTTTCATTTCATCAGTTGTCAAAAAGTGTTGATCTGGATTTTCATATTCTTTCATTTGTGCACGGCGATAAGGATTTAAAGGATGCTGTGCTCCTTTTAAACCTTTAGCAAAAATATAAACATCCCTAAATTTCTTTTGTTCTGGTCTAAGATAATGAACATCGCCTGTGGCACAGACCATTTTATTAATACTTTTAGCTGCTGAAATTAGATCTTTTATAATTTTTAAAATATTATCATAACTAGAAACTTGACCATCATTTACCAAAAAAGAATAAACTGCTGGCGGTTGTACTTCAATAAAATCATAATATTCCATCTTTTTCTTTAAAATATCTTCAGATCTTGTAATTGCACTTTGAAATACTTCGCCATTTAAACAGCCTGATCCAATTATTAAATTTTTTCTGTGTTCTGTTAAAACATCTCTTGGAACTAAGGGCACAGAAGCTAAATATTGAATATTAGAAATAGAAATAATTTTAAATAAGTCTTTTAAGCCTTCAGCATTTTTAGCATAAACAGTAACATGAAAAGGACGACTATTCATCAAAACTTCATCAGAAGTCAAATCTCGCAAATCGCAATGACGAAAATTATTGTTATTATTGCTCAATAAAGGTATCATACCTTCAAAAACTTCACTTAAAACTTGGGCATCATAAATAGCACGGTGAGCAGAAGATTCATCATAATCAACATCTAAAGTTCGAGAAATAGATCCTAAAGTATGACTTCTTTGTTTTGGAAATAAATACCTGGACAAAGGAAGAGTATCAATAACAGGATTGCTTAAAGATGAAAAACCATTATTTTTTAAAGCTTCATTTAAAAAACCTACATCGAAAACGGCGTTATGTGAAACTAAAACAGTCCCTTTAACAAATTCTAAAATATCTTGTAAAGCTTTTTTTATGCTTTTTCCAGTTGAAACATCAGCGTTGGTAATTCCAGTAAGTCTTGTAATATTTGCTGGCAATTCCATATCTGGATTAACAAAGAAATCGACTTCATCAATTACCATTCCACCATGAACTTTTACAGCGCCAAATTCAATAATTCTATCATATCTAGCACTTAGACCTGTAGTTTCAAGGTCGAATACAACATATTCAGCATCAGATAATTTAATTTCAGAAGGATTATAAATATTATCTAAATGTTTATCAACAACATAAAGCTCTGCTCCATATAACATCTTTATCTTAGCTTTTTTAGATGCTTGTTGAGCAGCTGGAAAAGCTTGAACACATCCGTGATCTGTTAGACCTACCGCTGTATGTCCTAAAGAAGAAGCAAGAGCAATATAATCCTCAATCGATGTAACTGCATCCATAGCGCTCATTTTTGTATGTAAATGAAGTTCAACACGTTTTTTAGGGGCTTTATCTTCAAGAGGTTTATCATCATCTAATATTTTTGGCATTCCACTAATCTTTAAAGATAATTTACCGTTAAAATCAGATTTTGAACCTTTTAATCTAATATTTTGTCCAACCTTAAAAGTTGATAATAACTCATCAGCTTTTGTCGGATCTTTATCCATATTAACAACAAACGTTCCTTCAACAGAAGAAGTACCATCATAAATATATAAAGAAATTATTTTAAACTTTCGAGTATCGCGAGAATCAATTTTAAAAATTTTACCTTGAATGATAACTCTTTCAAATTTACTCAAATCTTTTAATTGTATTTCATGGTAAGCTCTCATTTCTTTTTGATGAGCTTCAAAAGCTAATCTTTTAGCCTCATTTTCTTTCCGATAATTCATGGCTTCTTGAATATATTTATCATCCATCGAAAAATCATCTTCTTCCTCTTCTTCATCAGGTTCTTCTATTTCTATTTGCTTAAAAGGAACCGCTCTAAAAGAAGAGCAAACATTCTTTAACATATTATTAACATTGCTAACTTGTTCTTTTATTTCATCTTCTGTTTCCGAATATCCAAAGTAAACAATCTTTCCTTCAATATAAGAAATATTAAGATTATATAAATTTTTTATATTTATATATTCTTCAATAAATTTCTTCACAGATTGAATACTCTCACGAACATAAGAAAAAGTTAATTCGGATGTAAATCCACCATTTTTTTGAAAAACATCTTGATATTTAAAAAGATTAATATAAATCTTCGGATCTAAAAGATCATTTATACAAACTTTAGCTTTGTATAAATGATTTTCCTTTATATAAGAATAATCCTTAAAATAAGCATTAGAAAAAGAAAGCAACATCTCTTCGTTATTTGCTCCAATTTTTGTCAAATAACGTTCAAATAAACTATCCATGATACACCTTAAAAGAATAAATCTTTTACCAATAGAACTATCATCAAACCAAATAATAATATCATTCCAATAAATGAAACTATACTTTTTACTTTATTTGGAATTTTCTTTTTGCTAATTCCTTCAAAAGCAGCAACTACAATATGCCAGCCATCAAGTCCTGGGAATGGAAGAAGATTAAAAATCGCTAAATTAACTGAAATCAACCCCCAGTATGAAAAGAAGACACCAGCACCTAAACTAACTGCTTGCGAAGACACACGGAAAACTGAGATAATGCCTCCCGTTTGTGCCCATGCATCACTAGAGACAAACAAAGAACCAATGGCTTCGAATAACAAACAGACAGATTGACCAAATTTAGAACATGCCTGTTTCATACCTTCTGCAAATCCTAAGAAATCAGTAGTCACAGAAAAGCCAATTGTATCCCAAGTATAAGACTTTCCAATATTATTTTTATTTTCATATTCAACAGGATTAACATTGACTATTTTCGTTGTTTCTGTTCCATCTTGCAAAGTTATTTCAAATTCAATAGTCTTAACATCTTTTTCACTCATAGGCAAGAAAGAAACAGTATCTGAATTAAAAGTCGCATAATTTAAAACTGTAGAAATTTCAGTATACGAATTAGTTTTAAATGTACTTACTGATTTATCTGCGCCTTCGCTAGGGTCATATATTTCAATAATGGTGCCATCAGATTTAGTTATAAACTGATGAATTGAATTAATCTGTATCTTGTCACCTTGATTAATATTTTCACTGATAAGTTTAGAATTTTCTAAGATAACAACTTGATTGCTGCTATAAATATATTGAGGGCAACAAGTATATGAAATGATAAAAAATAAAAAACCTATAATAAAATTAACAACAATGCCAGCAATCATTACAACTATTTGCTTGCACCAATGGATACCACCTAAAGTTCTTTCTTTTGGAACAGCATCAATTTCATCATTTGTTAAATCACCTTCAGCATCTTCATCTCCAGCCATTGAAACATAACCGCCGACTGGAAGAGCACGAATAGAAATTTTAGTTTCGCGTTTTTTTCCTGTCTTTTTATTTATTCCCTGATGCTGATAGATCAATGGTCCCATACCAATTGAATATTCATAGCAATAAACTTTAAAAAGTTTTGCCATTGATAAATGCCCTAATTCATGAAGGCAAATCAACACACAGAGTGATAAAAGAAAAATAATTAAATTAAATATAAATGACAAAGCACTTGAAACCATGATATCCTCCTTGTTATTTTATTAAATTTGAAATGATATTATTAGCAACATTTGAAGCTTCCAAAGATAAATTTAAAATATCTTCTAAATTGTTAATTTCTATAACTTTTGTTTTTCTTAAAGTTTCTTCAATTACATATTCAATATCAATGAAAGAAATTTTATCTTGAACAAAGGCTTTTATAGCTTCTTCATCAGCTGCATTAATTATCGCCATATTGGCATGGCATTCATTATACCAATTTATTATCTTATTAAAAAGAGGATAACGCTTTAAATCCATCTTTCTAAAATGTAAATCAGTAATTTTAAAATCTTTGAAGCTTTTCTTTTTCATTCTTTTTTTATAAAGAGCATAACTGATAGGAATACGCATATCACTTGGCCCTATCTCGGCTAACATAGAATTATCTTTTAAAAATACAAGAGAATGAATTTGACTCTCATCATGCATTAAAACTTCAATATTATCTAAAGAAGTGTCAAATAAATAATGAGCTTCTATAACTTCAAAAGCCTTATTGACCAATGTAGCACAATCAATTGTAATTCTTTTTCCCATCTGCCAATTTGGGTGAGCTAAAACTTCCTCAGCTTTAATATTTTTTAAATTTTCAAGAGGAACATCTCTTAACGCCCCACCAGAACATGTAATGACTAATTTTTCTATCGATTCTTTTTCACAGCAAATCAATTTTTGCAACGCAGAATGTTCACTATCAATTGGAAAAATTGAAGCTTTTGGATGTTCAATCAATAGTTTTTTTATCAAATCACCACCGATTACTAAGCTTTCTTTATTCGCCAAAAGAACCTCAGAATTATTTTCAATAGCTTTAACAGTTATTGCAAGTCCTGCAATTCCCACCAATGCATTTAAAATGACAGCTCCTTTATTATCTTCAATCATTTTTAAAAGAGCATTATCTCCCAAATATATATTTTTAACTCGAGAATTTTCATAAGAAGATAAACCAGAAAAAGCAACAGAAGTAATAGAAGGAAAACTATCTAAAATTTGATCAACTTCATAGTAAGAAGTATTAGCCGCTATTCCAACTAATTCATATTCATCATCTTCTTTTAATAAATCTAAAGTTTGTTTTCCGATACTTCCTGAAAACCCCATCAATAAAAGTTTTTTTCGCATCATATGAAAAAGTTCCAATTATTAGCAATCATTATAACCATTATTGAAACAAATAAATTATTAACAAGAAGAGAGTCTATTCTATCTAAAGCACCACCATGACCTGGAAGAATATATCCAAAATCTTTAATAGAATAACTTCTTTTGATTGCTGAGAATAAAAAGTCTCCAAGATTTGACATCAAAGGCATAGCCAAAGAAATTACTAAAATCCAAACCCAATTATTTCCTTGGAAATCTAATACTCCAGGAATTAAAGGTACATTCAAGTGGCTGCAAACAGCTGCAAATCCAAAGCTGATTGCAAAAGAAAATATTACTCCGCCAAAAAAACCTTCCCAAGATTTTTTAGGAGAAATTCTAGGATTCATTCTATGTTTTCCAAATAAAACACCGACAAAATATGCTCCTATATCTGTTGAAAAAGCACCTAACATCGCATAAAAGAACAGCAAGCAAGAAGCCAAGTTGTCTCTTCCATAATAAATTGTTTGTTCTGGAAAATAGCGTAAGAAATAGCATGAATAAATAGATAAGCTTACGAATACAATCATTGAAAACAAATAACAAACATCATTAATAGTAACTTTTTCATCAAGGATAGAAATCAAAAATAGAAGCAAGAAAAATACAGTAATACCAATAGTTGAAACAGTTAATGTATTCAAAGTGAAATGAGCATTTTCTATAATTAATTTAAATGTTTGATCATTTTTAACAAATTGCCAATATATAAAACTTATTGAAGAGATATATACAATAACATAAAGAAACCATTGATATTTATCTTTTCCTGGAGCGGTTAATATTTCATATACTACAATTAATGAAACAACAAAAAATAAAACAAACATATACCAATTTCCCAAAATAATTGGCGGAATTCCAACAATGCATAAAACTACTCCTGTTATTATTCTGGAAGACATTGATTTTTTTGAACTATCAGATAATTTGTTCATTTCTTTATACCTCCATATCTTCTATTTCTTTTTAAAAATTCTTCCAAATTTTTTTCTAAAATCTTCGGCGTATAACTTGGCCAATAAGTAGGCTCAAATACAAATTCAGCATAAGCTAATTCGTAAATCATACAATTGCTAATTCTTTCTTCACCTGAAGTTCTAATTAATAAATCAACAGGAGGAAGATCTTTTTGGTAAAGATTTTCATAAAAGATATTATAATCTATTTTTTCTAAATCTAATGTACCTTCTTTAACTTTCTTAGCAATATTATATGCTGCAGCAACAATTTCTTTTTGTCCACCGTAATTAAATAATACATTAAAATTATAATCTTTATTATTTTTCGTCTTTTCTAAAGCATTTTGAATAGAATCCAAGATATCTTGAGGAACTCGCGGATCTTTTAAATCTCCAGATACGCAAAGTCGAACTCCCCGTTTTCCAAAATACTTTAAAAAAGAAGAAAAGAATCTTTTTAACAAAACAAAAAGGTAATCTATTTCTTCTTTAGGTCTATTCCAATTTTCAGTTGAGAACACAAAAAGAGACATCGTTGATATATGGTATTTAAAAAACACTTCTTCAGCGATGGGTTTAACTCTTCTTACACCAGCATAATGGCCAGATGAACGGGGCAAACCTTTTTCTTTTGCCCAACGTCCATTTCCATCCATAATAAAAGCAATATGCTTTAATTTCTGATCAATATTCTCGTCCAACATTTAAATTGTAAATAATTCTTTTTCCTTAGCGGCAAAAATTTCATCAATTTTTTTGATATGTTTATCAGTCTCTTTTTGGATATCTTTTTCTAAGCTTTTAGCAACATCCTCTGATAATGTTTTGTCTTTTTTAACAATTTCATTATAATCACGACGAATATTACGAATTGCAACTTTAGCATCTTCACAGATTTTTTTAGCTTGCTTAGCAAATTCATTTCTTCTTTCTGTTGTTAAAGAAGGGAATGTTAAACGAATAGCTCCACCATCAACAACAGGATTTACACCTAAATCAGATGCTCCAATAGCTTGTTGAATCGCTTTGACTGTAGTTGGGTCAAATGGGCGAATTAAAAGTTGAGTTGAAGATGGAGTTTGAATTCCAGCCATAGCCTTGATTGGAGTCATCTCACCATAGTATTCTACTAAAATTCTATCCAATACAGAAGGTGAAACCTTTCCAGAGCGAATAGTTGCAAGAGAAGTATGTAAAGCTTCAATAGTTTTGCTCATCTTACTTGAGCATTCTTCAATTATTTCCATTTTTTATCCTTTCTTAATTGTTGTACCAACTTTTTCTCCATCTAATACTTTTTTTAAATTTGATAAATCGTTGATATTAAATACACGAATTTCTATTGTAGATTCTTGTAATAAAGATACTGCAGTAGAATCCATAACTTTTAAATTCTTTGTCAACATTTCTCGATAAGTAATCTCTTCGATTAATGTTGCTGTTTTATCTAATTTTGGATCAGCGGATAAAACACCATCTGTTCCATTTTTAGCCATTAAGATTGCATCACAATTTGTTTCTTTAGCTCTTAAGGCAGCTGCTGTATCTGTCGTAAAGAAGGGATTACCTGTACCACCAGCAAAGATTACAACTCTTTTTTTCTCAAGATGGCGTAATGCACGACGTCTAATATATGGTTCAGCAACTTCATTAACATTTATTGCGGATAAAACACGACAATCAACATTATGTTTTTCAAGACTAGATTGTAATGCTAAAGCATTAATAATTGTTCCTAACATTCCCATATAATCTGCTGTAGCTGGTTCAATACCAATTGTTTGAGCCATTTTACCTCTCCAAATATTGCCAGCGCCAACAACGACAGCAACTTCTATTCCTTGATTAGTCATCTTTTTAATAGCTTCGGCAATATTATTAAGAATTTCAGCAGAGAATATGCTTTTTTCTTCGGAGTCTTGTAAAGCTTCCCCACTGAGTTTTAATAAAACTCTTTTATACTTCGTCAAAATTTCACCCTCCTTCCAAATGGGCATTTATAAAAATGCTCTTTTTAATAGATTACTTCAAAAAAGCATTTTAAACAATATTTATTTCAGATTAATATTTATTTTAAAAACTATCTCTTTGGGCTTTAACCTTAGGAGATAGAATTAATCCTTAAAAAAAACACTCAAAAGAGTGTTTTTTAAATTTATTTAGCTTGATTCATTACTTCAGCTGCGAAGTCATCTTGACGTTTTTCAAGGCCTTCACCAACTTGATAACGAATAAATTTAACAACAGAAGCTCCAGCTTCTTTAAGAATTTGACCAACCTTTTTAGATGGGTCGAGAACATAATCTTGTAAAACTAAAACTTGTTCAGCAAGAATTTTATCGACACGTCCTTTAATAATGTTAGTACGAACGTTTTCAGGTTTCTTAGAGAAGTTTTCATCTTGAACAGATAATTCAGTTTGAACTGCAGTTTCTTTTTCAACAACAGCTGCTGGAATATCTTCCATTTGAATGTAAGAAGGATTATTTGCAGCAATTGTCATTCCAATGCCTTTAGCTAATTCTGGTGTTCCGTTCTTTAAAACGACTAAAACAGAAATTTTTCCCTTCATATGAATATAAGTGCCAAAGACTTCATCATCAGTCTTTGTAACTAATTCAAAACGACGGAGATCAAGTTTTTCACCGAGCTTAATTGTTGCATCAGTGAAAGTTTCTTCAATGGATTTTCCACCATCAAAACCAACTTTTTTTGCATCTTCAACTGATGCAGGTTTATTGGTAATAATTGCAGAAGTACAATATTTAACTAAATCAGCAAATGGATCGGAATTAGCAACAAAGTCAGTTTCAGAGTTGATTTCAAGAACAATAGCATCATTTCCAGAAGCTAAGACATTTGTCTTACCTTCAGCAGCAATGCGGGAGCTCTTTTTTGCAACTTTAGCAATACCTTTTTCACGTAACCAGTCAATAGCCTTTTCGACATCGTTGTCATTTTCAAGCAATGCCTTTTTGCAGTCCATAAGACCAGCACCTGTACGGTCGCGAAGAACTTTGATGAGTTCGATTATTTGTGACATTTTTATTCTCCTTTTTCAGTTTGTTCTTCAGAAGCAGTTTCAACAGCAACAACTGGTTTTTCTTCAGCAGAAGCAGAACGACGAGCTTGATTATAACGAGCTTTCTTATTGTTTTTGCCTTTTCCTTTTAAAATATAGGAATCTTCTCTAAATTTAATTTTAATCAAACGAAGTTCTTCAACCTTATCATAATTTTTCATTGCATCATCCATAGTTGCAAAGACTTCATTATCAGTATGATATGCATATAAAGGTTCACTACCTTTACCAACAACAACAGCATCAGCTAAGATTCCAACAATAAGTTTAATTGTTTTAATAGAATCATCGTTACATGGAATAGCATAATCAACAGAATTTGGATCACAGTTTGTATCAACTAAACCAAAGACAGGAATGTTGAGAATACGAGCTTCAGCAACAGCATTGTGTTCATTGACTGGGTCAACAACAACTAATGCATCAGGAATACGAAGCATTTCTTTGATACCATCAAGAGTTAAAGAAAGTTTAGAAATAAGTTTTCTTTTGGCAACTGCATCTTTCTTAGGAAGAGTATCAAGAACGCCTTCATTATCATCATCTTGTAATTTCTTTAAGAGTTTAGCTCTCTTGGAAAGAGTTTTAAAGTTAGTAAGTGTACCGCCTAACCATTTTGTGTTGACATAGAAAGAACCAGAACGAATAGCTTCTTCTTTGATAATTTCAGAAGCTTGTGGTTTTGTACCAACGAATAAAACTTTACCTTTGCGAGTTGTAATATCAGCAATATTACGCAAAGCAAGATAAGCTTCTTGCAATTTAGAAACAGTCTTGGTTAAATCAATTAAATGAATACCATTTCTTGTTCCATAAATATAATTTTTCATTTTAGGATTCCAACGTCTTGCTTGATGTCCTAAATGAGCGCCAGCTTCTAATAAAGCTTTGGCAGAAACGACTGGATCAGTATCAGAATAATTGACACTAGCCATTACGTCTTCAGTATTTGTGTCGACTGTTGAATTTTCAACGCCCTCGACAACTTGTTCGATTTGATCACTCATGAGGTGACCTCCTTTCGTTAAACACCCTTAAAGTTCGAAATGCCAACCCAGATATAACCCATCTATATCCGTACTCGTCAGCACAATTCCTTTAAGTGTCCATATGCGCACAAAAAAGCGCTAGATAATAATACCATATTATGTATAAAAAATCTAGTATTTATTTGGAATAAAAAAGATGAAGTAACTTCATCATTTTTTTAATTTTGTAGCAAAATTGTAGCAAATTTATAAAAATCAAGTATTTTTTCAAAATAATTGAAATTTTTTTAACATGGTGCGGCCAGAGAGAATCGAACTCTCATGACTAGGTCATACGCCCCTCAAACGTACGCGTCTACCAATTCCGCCATGGCCGCGATATCTTGCGAAATAAGTGGCGGAGCAAGAGAGACTCGAACTCTCGCGCCAGTTGCCCGACCTATGTCCTTAGCAGGGACACCTCTTCACCAACTTGAGTATTGCTCCGTAGCCAAGATTCGCATTAATAATTATCTCTTAAAATTAGCAATTTGTCAATTGTTTTTTTAAAAAAGAATTTTTTAACTTATTTTTCATCTATTATATTACACTTTTACAAATTTAATCTTACGGTATCTAAAAAGTAACTATACCACTTTTTAGTGAATACTTTATATTTTTATGCCAATGTTTATAATTAAAACGCAGCTTATTAAATGACTCGAGTAAATTTAATAAGAAACTTTAAAAGAGAATAAATATGAAACTTTTAATTGTTGCTTCAAATGGAAAAGTCAGATTTTTAGTTGCTCAAGAAGCGCTAAATAGAAATTTAGATATAACCAGTTTAGGAAAATGAGATAACAAAAACCATAATATTAAATATATTCAAAAAGATGCGTTAAATTTAACTGCAGATAATTTAAATAATTTTGATATCATTGTTGATGCTACAGGTAGATGGACACCTGAGTCTATTTCTAATATCACTAATGTCATGATTCATCTCGCTAACATTTTAGAAAACATCAATAAAAGACTAATTGTTGTTGGAGTAGGAAGTGTTTTTGTTGACAAAGAAAGAAAAATAACAATTGATATGGGAAAAATTTTTCCAGAATCTTGGAAGCCATTATAAAAAGCTCATAATGATGGATTAAATTATCTTGGGCAAAAAAATAATTTAAATTGGACCTATATATCACCAGCTTGTAATTTTATAGCTGATGGAAAAAGAACTGGCGAATATAAATTAGGCGAAGAAAAACTAAATTTGCTCAATATTTTATTGGAAAATCATATTTAAAGCCATTGAATATCAAAGGAGTTGGTGTATTTAATGTAACATTTGAACCTGGATGACACAACAACTGGCATATTCATCATAAAGGAGGTCAAATATTACTTTGTACAGATGGAGAAGGACGGCATCAAGAATTCAATAAACCAGCAAAAAAATTACATCCAGGAGATGTAGTTTACATCGCTCCAGAAGTTAAACATTGGCACGGAGCAACAAAAAACCATTGGTTTACTCACGTCGCCTTAGAAATTTCTGCTGAAAACAGCAGCAATGAATGGTGTGAAAAAGTTGATGATGATCAATATTTTTTCTCTTGAAGATAATCAATAATATTTCGTTTCTTTTTCTTTATCATTAGGGTATAATGTAAAAAGTAGGAGGATAAACTATGGATAAAATAGCAGTTCTTATCCCTTGTTATAACGAAGAATTATCTATTGTTAAAGTTATTGAAGATTGCAAAAAATATATTCCAGAAGCAATAATTTATGTCTACGATAATAATTCAAAAGATAAATCTGTAGAATTAGCTAAAAATGCTGGAGCAATAATTAAACACGAATATCAACAAGGAAAAGGAAATGTAATCCGTAGAATGTTTCGAGAAATAGATGCAGAATGTTATTTAATGGTTGATGCTGATGATACATATGATTTATCATTTGCTCCTGAAATGATCGAATTGGTACTAAATAAAAATGCTGATATGGTTGTCGGTGACCGACTCTCTTCAACTTATTTTACTGAAAACAAAAGACCATTCCATAATTTTGGAAATACCTTAGTCAAGTTCTTTACAAATCATTTATTCAAAGGAAATATTCGCGATGTTATGACTGGATTTAGAGCCTTCAGTTATCAATATGTCAAATCTTTTCCTTGTTTATCAAGTGGATTTGAAATCGAAACTGAAATGACAATATTTTCTTTAGATAAGAAAATGCAGCTTGAAAATGTTGTGATTCAATATCGCGATAGACATGAAGGCAGTTTTTCTAAATTAAACACATTTAAAGATGGCTTTAAAGTATTATTAACTATTGCCAAATTAACAAAATGTTATAGACCATTATTCTTCTACAGTATATTTTCCATTTTATTTTTTATTCCAGGATTAGTATTAACAATATTAGGTTCGATTAAATTAAGCGAAAATTTCTTAAATAATAATTCTACAAATTTGTTTAATTATTCGAATTTTATCCCCTTATCTATCGGTTGCTTACTAATTATAATAAGCTTCATTTTCTTAGCTATAGGTTTAATTTTAAAAGTAATACATACCAAAGATAAGCAAGAATTTGAGCATTATCTACAAATAGTCGATCACGACTTCAAAACAAAGTCAAATAAAAACTGAGATATTCAATTTGTCTCAGTTTTTTTATTTCTAAATAAATAATTATATAAAATAGAACAAGGAATTGAAGCAATTAAAATTCCTAAAGGAACAAAGATGCTAATATTACTGCTTAAATTATAATGTCCCCAAAAAGATGAATAATCAAACAAGAAACCATTTAGATCACCACCAGTAATTCCATCAAAGCGTACAAATATATAATCGAAAGAAATTAAAATACTGACAATCATAAAAAATGTTATAAAGCTTAATAATATTTTCGATTTTATTAAATTATCATTATATTTTTCTAATAGTTTAGCAATGGTTATAGTTGTTGAAAAAGCCATTATTGGAAAAATATCCAAATTATATCTTACGCATATTCCAGCATAACCCATAGTTACTGTAGCAATAATCACACTAGAAATTGGAAGTAAAATTAAGCTTATTCTTTTATACCAATTATCTTCTTTAGTAAAACAAGCCGGAATAAAGAAGCAAATTAAGAATATAGGCGCTGAAAATAATCCCATTGTATATGAAACATATGGATGAGTTTCTATATGTAAATTAAGATATGATGCATCGAAAATCGGCATTCCATTTTGAGAATTACATAATGCAGGAAGTTGAAAATAAAAATGAAATACAGCACTTATTAAGGTATAATAATTAACTTTTAAATTAGTTTGATTTGTAACCGTTAATTGATAAGATTGGCCGAATTCGAAAACAGAATCAAATCGAGCCTTATTAAATATCATTATAGATACAGCTCCTAAAAGAACAATTAAAACACAAGGAGCAAACTGCAATATTTTTTTCTTCCAATCATTTTTTTCTAAAAGCATTTTTAAATATAAAGGAAATAAGAAAATAAAAGTAACAATTAAATTAGGACGACTTAGCATCATCAAAACAATAAAAACACTCGCTAATGATAAATATAATCCCTTTAAATTATTTTTAGAATTATAAGCTTTTAATACAAAAAAGAAAGTCCAAAACATATTAGCTAATCCATAAGCATATGGAACGTGATAAATACCTTCAAAATATCCACCTACTTTATAACTAGTTATATAAAATGTCAATGAAAGGAAAATACTAGATATCAGCAAAAATATTACATAAGAATAATTGGATTTTTTAGTAAAACATTTAACAGCTTCAATCTCAGCAAATAGTAACCCAAATAAAGTTAATATCATTCCAATTTGTTGAATTGAAGCAAGGCTTGGAAGATATCCACCACTTAAAAAATATATTGGAAAAATAACAAATAATACCGGTCCTATCCCGTAATAACAATAGTATTTTCCATTATAAAAAGCATGATCCCAATAATAAGAAATTCCATAAAGATTAGCTGGATCATATGGATTATCTATAGCCAATAATCTTTTATCGACAGGAATATCCAAATATAATTGTCCTTTTAAAACAGCATCAAATTGCTGATAATAAATATTAGTATCTGCAATATCTAAACTTCTATAATTGACTAAAAATGTATTTTTAAAAATAAATAACGAAGAAATATAAAAGACCATAGTTATTCCGAAAATAACCAATAGTTTTAATTCCAAACGCTTATATGAATTTGTATTATCTTGGGTTTTATTATTAATATGAACAAATATTTTTGGAAAGAACAAAACTGACGAAAACAATAAAGTCATCATCATCAGTCTTATAAAATTAAAAGATAAAGGCATCTGTGAATTGAATGATATCTCTTTTAAATAAAGATTATCAAAAGTAAAATAAGGATCTTCATGACTATAATTTATTTTAAATTCTATCGTTAAAGAAGTTGAATTATCAACGTTTTTTAATTCCATATAATTGTAAATATCTTTTTTAGGATTCGTCAAATAAGAAAAGTTGCTTTTATCTGTATAAAAATTAGTTGTTAAATCCAAGCTAACATCATTGAATTTAAAATAAATATTACTATATTTTTGCTCATTTAAATCTATAGTTATTTTACTTTTGCTAGGAAGATAAATAGTCCCATCATCCATCACTTTCGCACCATTTTCTAAATGAACTCTTTCTGAAACAAAAGATACTTTTTCTTCCTGAAGATGATTATTAAATCCTTGAGTATTAAAAATAGAAATTTCCAAAGCAAAACTCAATAAAAAAATTCCAATAAGAGCAAAACGGGATTTATTATATTTTTTTTCATTTTTATGATGAATTAATAAATAAATATTATAAGGATCAACAACATATGAAAAAATAGTGGAAAAAAAGCCCAAAAATAGCAATTCAACAGTATTTGTTTTTAAAAATATTATATGAATCAATCCTAAAAATATCGTTTCAATAAATATAGACATTATAAAAACAGCTAACATTTCATAGTCAAAAAAATTCTTCCAAGAACTTTTACTTCTTAAAGTTTTTATAAGTTTTATTACTAAAATGAAAATAGCAATAAGAGGTATTGAGATAAGAAAATCAATTATCATGAGTTTCTCCTTTTCGTTTCATATTTTACATTATTGCTATTAAAAAAACTAGCTGGAAAACCAACTAGATCTTTTATTAAATGCATCGAAATCTATAATGTCTTTTTATTATAACTTTCGCTTTTTTGCTTCTTTTCTTTCTTTTCGGTAAAGAAAATGTCTTTTAAAGCGATAACTGCAGGTGAATACATTTTTAAAACATTAAGAAGCTCGCCTTTATTTTTTCTTTTATTTTCTAAATTAATATCGTTGTTATTCATTTTCTCGCCCTTTCTATATTTAAATCATATATTATTGTGAAAAGAAATTCATTCTTTTTACTTTTACACAATTATAAAAGTGTAAGCTTTTTCATTTTATAAATAAAAATTATGATCTTATATACTTTTAGAATTCCGATGAAAAAATGTATAATTAGTATATGAAACAAATAAATATAGGTTTGGTCTTATCTGGTGGTGGCGCAAGAGGAGCATATCAACTCGGCGTAATGTTAGCCATGGAAAAATACGGTTTAACCAAAAATGTTTCCGCTATAGCTGGAGGTTCAATCGGCAGTTTTTCAATGATGGGCTTTTTAATGAAAGATTATTATAGAGCCTATCAAACTTTTAAAGATATGAACTCTGAAAGAGTTTTAGGATATAAAAGAAATATCATCAATAAAATTCCTATATTAGGTCAAGGACTTTTCACTAGAGATAATCTCATAACTTATCTTTTAAAAAATTATAATTTAGGAAATTTAGTCAATACAGATACCCCTCTTTATGTTTCAGCAGCCAAAGAAATAAAAGATTTTATAAAAGTAAATTATGAAACAGAATATTTTAAAATCAACCATTTAAGAAATGATGAAGTATTAAAAATTCTTTTAGCTAGTTCAGCAATACCTTATGTTTTTGATGAAGTAAAAATCAATAATAATTATTATGTCGACTGCATGAAAGCAGATAGTGAACCATTTCTCCCCTTATTAAAAGAAAATATCGATTGTCTTTTCATTGTACCTTTAACAAATAGTCATGTTACTGCAAAATATAAGAATTTAAATATACCTGTTGTCGATTTCGAATCATTAGAATTAAGAAATTCACCAATTATAAATATGCTAGCTTTTGAGCCAGATAAAGTAGATGCTTTTTTAAATTGTGGATATTATACAGGAATAAATCTTTTACAAGCTTTAACAAACAAAAAGGGAAAACTAAAAGATCTCCCTCCATATTCTTCTTTAGAATCATTAGGAATCAATTTTATTCCTGAAAGACTATTGACAATTGATGAAATTATACTAGATGTAAAAAATGGAGAAATAAAAAATGAAAAACAAAAATATATCAAATGAAAAAATGAAAATTATCCTTGAAGAAATATCTTCGCCTGACGGCAAATATTTTGGGGGAGTTACAGCATATCTTTGTGCTGAATTCGCATTGGCTTTATTAGAAAAATTAAATTTTAGAATTGCTAGAAAAAATGATGAAAATTCAAGTTTCTTTTTAAATAGTGGAAAAAAAGCATCATCTTTAAAAGAATATTCTGACTACTTAGCTTCTAATGATGGTGATATTTTCAAAAAAATGTTCGAACTCCCTCAAGAAGAAAAAAATATTTTTTTAAAAAATGTCATAATTGAACAAAATAAATTTTTAAATGAAATACTTCTCCTCCAAGAAGATATAAAAAAAGCCTGTTCGATAATTAAAGGAAGTGTGAAAGAAGACTACTTTATGGTTGATGAAATATTAACTTCTTCATACAAAAATATTAATACTATTATTAAATTTGAAGAAAAAAAGATTAAATAATTATTCCATAATAATCGACATTATTCGATTAATTTCTTTACAAAAGCGCTTTCTTAATGATACTATTAATTAGTAAGTGTTATTACTGAGGTTTTGCTATGGCAACTAATAATGAAAAAGTTGAATCAATCAAAGAATTGAAAATTTTCTTAAAATATATGATTGAACACAACAAAAAACATTTTTTAGAAATGCAAGATCTTGAAAAGAAAATATCTTCTATCAATAAATCTGCCGATAACAAATTTTTAAGTGCCATGGATTCTTTCCAAGAAGGAATAAAAAAATTAGAAGATACCTTCGATATAGTTAAAGAACTTTGATTATGTGTCTATCTACTGCCTATTTAAATAAAATGGATTCTAAATCAATACTGATGAATAATGTCATGAAAATTGATTATAAGAATGGTTTTTATTATCTTACTGATTTAATGGAAAGAACAATGGAGATAAAAGGTAAATTATTGTCAGCCAATCTTGTCGATGGCTATGTTATTTTCCAGGAGGAATAATATGGAAAAAAAGACAGTTATTATTGCCTTTTGTGGAAAAGGCGGAGTTGGAAAAACTTCTATTTCCGCTCTTACTATAAGATTGCTTAAAGAAAAATATCCTGATAAAAAAATTTTAGCAATAGATGCTGATCCAGCTATTGGTCTATCAACAAGTTTAGGCGTCGAAGCAGCTTCAACTGTTGACGATATCAGAAAATTATTTATTAAACATGTTGAAGATGGTGACCAAAAAGCCGCTATTGAAATGCTTGGAGAAGCCAAATATCAAATATTTGATGCCTTAGTAGAGATTAATAATATTTCTTTTCTCGCCATAGGAAGACCTGAATCCGCAGGATGCTACTGCAAGGTAAATGCATATTTAAAAGAAGTAATCAATTTAATTTCAAAAAATTATGATTTTGTTGTCATCGATGGAGAAGCGGGAATAGAACAAATAAACCGCAGAGTCATGGAAAAAGTTACACACTTAATTTTAGTTAATGACGCTTCTAAAAAAGGCTTAGAAGTAACAAAAACCATCGAAAAAGTGGCCAGAGAATTAGTTATGTTTGAAAAAGTTGGTTTAATTATTAATAGAGTTACTTCTATGGATATTGTAGAACATCTAAATTTAGGAGATTTAAATCTTTTAGGAGTTATACCTGATGACCGAAATATGACTCTAAGTGATGTTAGAGGAGATTCGATTTTCATGCTAGATGAAAAATCGCAATTTGTTCAAGAAACCAAAAAAGCTCTAAAAAAATTAGAAATATTATAAAGGGGAAGCTATGAAAGATTTAAAACATTTGTATTATTTTGAACGACTTTTAGATGATGCTAATAATGAGTTAGTTCGTCAAGCCAAAGAAGAAGGAAAAAAATGTATTGGAAGTGTTTGCTATCAAATACCAGAAGTTCTTCTTAATTTACCTGGAACTTTTTCTGTTCGTTTAAGAGCACCAAGAACTGGATCATTAGAGATGGGAACGTATTACCTTACTTCCTTTCTTTGCGAATATACTAGAGCTTTGTTAGAAAGAGCTATAGAAGGCGGATATCAATTTTTAGATTGCATTTTAGCTCCAGATGGTTGCACTATGATAAATCGCTGCGTTGAAAACATGGAATTATTAAAAACCATGCCTGATGAAAAATTCTTCTTTGAATATTTAGAAGTTCCAATGAAAGCCGATGATAACGGATTATCATTATATGTATCAGAATGTCGAGAAAAAGTATTGAATTCATTGCATAATCATTTTGGTATTGATGTATCTGATAAGTCTTTGAGAAAAGCTGTAGAAGATCACAATGAAATCTGTAAATTAATAACTGAAATCGGTGAATACCGCAAAGAAGATAACCCAAAAATTACTGGGTATGAATTCCATATATTAACAATGGCAACTTATGTATGTCCACATTATTTATTAATAGGTAAACTTAAAGAAACATTAGAAGAATTAAAAACTCGCGTGCCAGATGAAAAGAAAAAATTCCGTGCTCGAGTTGTCGTAGTTGGTTCTGAAGTAGATGATGTTGATATGATTAAATTAGTAGAAGAATCTGGGGCTCTTGTTGTTGCCGATCGTTTTTGTTTCGGCTCTTTGCCAGGTCGTGAAGTTATAAAATTAAACAATACTGAAGATGTTCTAACACAAATTTGCCGTCATTATATGTACGCTTGCATGTGCCCTAGACATATGAATATGGATAAAATTAAACACAGAAAAGCTTATGTCGATGAAATTGCCAAAGAATATAAAGCTGATGGAATCATCTATGAACAAATGAAATTCTGTGATCCATGGGCCTATGAAAGAATGACAGGAACTTATATCCTTCGTGAAGAATATAAATACCCAGTTTTATCGATCGATAGACCTTATTCTGTAGGTAGTTCTGGTCAAATAAGAACTCGTGTTCAAGCTTTCGTTGAAAGCATTGAAATTAAAAAGATCCAAGGAGGTACCAAATAATGGGAAAGAAAGTAGGAAGCGAAAAACTTGGTAGCTTCTATAGCGGTGGAAGAGTAAGAAAACGTAGAGAATGGAGAGGCATTAAAGATACATTCTATGATTATTGCTGCTGGTTAAAAATAATGTGGATGTTAGCTAAATTCATTGTTAAACCAGCAAACTTAAAAGGATTTTTCCGCTATCGTTGGATGCTGAACTATTTAGCTGTTCCAATGATGATTGATAAACACACTGTTGGTTTAAGAGGAGAACATTTAAGAATTGCTCATGCCGAATATGATTTGGTTGCTCAAGACGTTGCACAATTATTAAATAGATGTTTCCACGCTGATAGACGCTGTGGCAACAATGAGAAATTATCTAAGAAAATCGTTGTTCTCGATGAAAATGAAATGTTCTGCATCATGTGTGGTTTCCCAAATCTTTATGCAGTAAGCTGGGAAACTGCTGCTGTTTATGTCTCTGTTCTTTTAAATGGTTCTGCAGTCACTCATTATCTTGACGTTGTACAAGAAATGGGGATGCCTGGAGATGTTTGCCCAATGCCAGCTGCTGAAGCAGGTGTAGCTATCGATGAAGATATGCCAATATTTGGTGCTTGTGCCATTCAATGTAATACAACTTGCGATGGATCTTTAATGGGCAATGGAATAATGGCTAGAAAATATGAAGAATATGGTATTCCAACATTCCAAATCGCCGCACCTTTAAGACATACTGAAAAAGGTGTTCAAAAATACGCTGCGCAAGAAATACGTAATGCAATTGCTTTCATTGAAAAACACACTGGTGAGAAATGGGATTGGCATCATTACTTTGAATGTGCAAAAAGATTCAACGAAGAAACAAGAAATCGTGTTGGATGGATGGAAATGTCAAGAACGATGTATCCACAAGTCATCGGTGCAAATTTAGCTCTTTATTCTGAAACTACTTATATGGCTGTTGCTGGTAGAGCTGAAGCCTTTGTTAAAGCTGATAGAAAAATAACTAAGTTAGCACAAAAAGCTTTCAACAGAAAAGCAATGATTGTTCCTGAATATCGCCATAGAGCAATAATTTGGGGTGTTCAAGCTCAATTTTATACTGATTTTCTCCCTTGGTTACAAAATTGCTGGGGAATATTACCTTTGGTCGATATGTTGAGTTTAGTCTATTTTGATCAAATTTCAGAAGATGATCCTGAACAGGCTATCTATGATATCGCTAAACTTTATGAAGAGATGATCATGAGAAATCGTACTCATGGTGGTTATGAAGTATTATTAGATGACCTTTGGAGATTCTGTGAATACTACAAGGCTGATATGGTTATTCTTTGGGAGCATATTGCCTGCAAAGCTTTGGATGGTATGCATGGATTATTCGAACAAAGAGCAAGAGAACATGGAATTCGCTTAATTTGGGTCAATCACGATCTCATGGATCCTCGTGTTATTTCCAAACAAAGTGTAAGAGATGATGTCAATAGATACATGCGTTCTGTGATGAGAGAAGAACCAATTGATCCAAGCTTAGAAATAATAGATGATGCCAAATCATGGTAACGGAGGAAAATAAAATGAAATATTTTGGTGGTTGTGATTCAGGTAGTACATATACAAAATGTGTAATTATTGATGAAAACGGAAAAATGGTAGCCAATATCACTTTAAGAAGCCGTATCAATTCTGTTTTAAGTGCTGAGGATGCTTTAAATCAAGCTATAGAACAAGTTTCCGATTTACATTCTCCTAAAGATTTAACATATTTAGTCGGAACCGGATATGGTAGAAACAAAGTTCCTTTTGCCGATGAAAACATTTCAGAAATTTCTTGCCATGCTATGGGCGTTCATGTTGCTGATCCTAATGTAAAAGCAATTATCGATATTGGCGGACAAGATGTTAAAGGTATAGCAGTCGATAAAGATGGAACAGTTTTAAACTTTGCAATGAATGATAAATGCGCAGCTGGTACAGGAAGATTCTTTGAAGCCATGGCAAGAGCATTTGAAATGGATTTAGATCAATTTTCCAAACTTTCATTAAAAGCTAAAAATATAATTCCTATCACTGCACAATGTACAGTTTTTGCTGAAAGTGAAGTTATTTCTTTAGTCGGCGAAGGAAAACCTATGGATGAAATTGCTGCTGGTATTGAATTTTCTGTTGCAAAACGTTGCTTTGTTATGGCAAAAAAAGCCGGTGCTGTTGATAATGTTACATTAACAGGCGGATGTGCTAAAAACGAAGGATTAAAAGAAGCTATTGAAAAAGTATTACACTTAAAAGTAGTAAACTTGCCTATCGATCCACAATTAATGGGTGCTTTAGGCGCTGCTGAATTCGCCCGTCAAAAAGGTTTAGCAAAGTAGGTCATTATGATAATAGGAATAGCATTAATTGTTCTTTCTTGGACATTATTTAAATCATTAGGCTTGTTTTTATGGGCTAGTATTGTTCTTACAGTCATCGGATCAATTTTAGCTTTCTTCGGTTTATTATTTATAGTTTATTTCTTCAATTTAGATATGAAATTAACATCATTTTTAGAATCTAAATTTATCAAACTCTATGATAAAAAGAAGAAAAATCGTAAAATTTAAATATGAATATATTTGATGGTATCATTGATGAAATATTAAAAATAACAGCAGAATATCATCAAATTTCTTATGAATATAAAATTGCAAAAAATTTTATTGAAGAAAGCAATCAATTTTTCTTCAAAAACGATATTGGCATAGCATTAGGTGGAGAACAAAAATTTGGATTGAGTTCGACACTTGTTACAAGCAATTTAAACTATGTAAAAACTGATACAATTACAATAATTGGAAATGAATTAAGCGATTTAGAAAAAACAACAGATTATGCCCGTATTGTAATAGCAGAAATAGATGATAGCAAATACAAGTCAAGCAATGATATTTATCAATTAGTAAGAAAAATTGATTATGCAAGATACCATTTTAATTTAAAAGGGGTAATGCTAAGAGCTTCTTCGATGAATAAAAAAGAAAGCTTAATTATTAATAAAACTTCTTTAAAAAACGGAATCAAATTGCAAGACATTGCTGAATACATGATAAATATTTATAAGAAAAATAGTGCAATTAAAAAAGTACATTTAATTTTCATCAATCAAAATAACTTTCCATATAACAAATTAGAAGATATATGTGAGAAAAGCGAAAATATCACAAAAGCCTTGGATCACTTAGCAAATAATATAAAAATGGATTGCCATTCTTGTTCCCTTCAAGTTGTTTGCAATGAAGTTGAAAAGAAAGTTAAAGAAGATTTTCAATAAGATTTAACTTTAAATATGACATAACTGCATTTATTTGCAGTTACGTTTTTTATATATGATTTTATTCCAAATCTTTAATTAATAATCTTTTGTATAAATTATCAATTAAGAAAGATCCCAAAGGAGCAGTTATTAAAATAGATATTACTGCCGCAATTAAAACGATTGTACCACAAGGAAGATTTTCGGCTAAAGCAATACCTCCAATTGAAGCTTGAACAGTTGCTTTTGGCATATAAGAAATTACAATAAATATTTTTTCTTTCCAAGAATATTTGGTAAACAAAATAGAAATAATAACTCCAATACTTCTAAAAATTAAAGCGATAAAAATCAATCCAATTATAATAGCACCTTCTTTAGAAAAAGCATATTTGACTTCTGTAGCTATTCCAACAAGTGTAAATAATAGTATTTCAAAACCATTCCATAGAGAATTATAAGTTTTTTGAATTTGCTCAGCTTTATCCTTTTTCTTAAATCTAATTATAATTGCCATAACAATTATTGCTAGCAATGAAGAGATACTAAAATATACCTTCAAAAAATTTTCTAAAGTTATCATTCCAAAAGAAATTCCCAACATTATTATCACATTTCCTACGTTATTAATATTAAATTTTGAAATAATGAAAAGCATAATTATTCCACCTAAAAGTCCTAATATTACACCCGTAATAATACTTATAGGAATTTGAGATAAAGTCCAAGCATCAAAAGAATTGCTACTAACTAAACTTTTAAAAGAATAAAACAAAACAATAACAAAAATATCATCGCAAGAAGAACCAGCTAAGATCAATTCAGGAACATGATGTTTTTTTCCATATCCTTCATTGATTAAATTGATCATTCGAGGAGCAACAATTGCTGGAGATACAGCTGCAAGAACCGATCCTAAAAGCATTGCTTCTAAATAAGATATTTTCAATAGAATTGGGCCAAAGATTGTAATTCCTAATATTTCAAAACTAGCCGGTACAAAACACATTAAAAAAGCTGGTCTTCCTATTTTTTTCAAAGTACTTAAATCTAATGATAACCCACTTCTAGTCAATATTATAACCAAAGCAATTTGACGTAAATAAGAAGAAATACTCAATAGATTTTCATCGACAATATTAAGCAAAGAAGGTCCTATTAAAATACCCAAAACAATATAAAAAACTATTTTTGGAATTTTAATTTTTTCAAAAAGATATCCTCCTAAAAATCCAAAAAAGAAGATGATAAATAATGATAAAAATATGTTCATAATTCTCCTTCTAGCTATAGAAAAAGCTGATGTTCTATAGCAAAAAAACTATAGACGTCATCAGCAATATTGCGGTTCTCTATCACTAGATGGAAGACATCATTTCCATAGATATTATACTACAATTTAATTTAAAGAATAATTTATTATTTAAGAAGTTCTTTTTGCATATCTTTACTAGCTTCGAGAAATCCTTTTAAAACTTTCTCATAATACTTCTTGTATTCTTCATTTTTGATTTTATTTATATTTTTTTCTAACATTGCATTTTCTCTTGAAGAATCCAATACAGGTAATTTATTGGCAATTTTATAAATTGCAACATCTTTTACAATATCCATTCTTTTTTCGAATAATCTAATTATCTCTGTATCTATCAAATCTATTTCTTCACGTGCTTTAATTAAATCTTTCATATTTAAACCTCATACCAATAATAAACCTAACGGATATCCGATTAATAATGCTGCTAAAACAGATATAGCCATAACTGTTGATCCATATATTAAAACATCTTTTGTCGTACAATATTCACTTCCTGCAGTTATCGCAATATGTGGCATTGATGGTGGAGTTGCAAAAGCAAAACTCGACATCATTCCTATCAAACAGATAACAGCATTGATATTCAAAGAAGAAGACATATTCATCATAATTGATGAAGCTATTGTCGCTACTAAAGTTGCTGTAACCATATTTGAAGATAAGTTAGTTTGAATTGCTGCCCAGACAATAAAAATAATTAATAATAATATTTCTGGAATATTTCCTAAAGAATTTCCTAAACTATTTTGTAAAAAAGTTTTTATACCGATAGCATCATTTGTTAGAGCACTGCCTAAAACTAATGTTGCGGCACACATTATTAAACTTCCCCAAGGTACTCCATTTTTAAAAGCATCATCGATTTTAATTATAGGTTTATCATCTATACGTATAATACATAATAATAAAGTACCTAGCAATGGTGGCATAGCAGTACCATATTGATTTATAAAATTATAAAACGCTGGAGAAATTTCTTTAAATAAGGAAGGAATAATCCAAAGAAGAATAACTATTCCAAATATACTTACTGTAAATATATCCTTTTTGCTTACTTTTTCTAAATTTTCTTTTAATTTTGAAATATCCACCTTACTCAACTTATTTTCATCAATTTTTAAAAATATCCTAAAGACAACAAGCATAAGTAAAAATGTAACTAAACCTACTGGAATTGCTAAACCCATATATGCTATAGGAGAAATTGTTATATTCGCCGCATTCATAGCAAGAATAGGAAAAACATGAGCAATAGGAGTCATGCCACTGCTTATTGAAACTGTAAAAGCCAAACCAAGCATTAAAATTTTAGCTATTTTATCTTCTTTTTCTATGTTTGCTAGTTCAAATATTTCATTTAATATCGGTAAAATAATAACGAACAAAACTGATGGTGAAATAAATAATCCCAAAATTAAAACAGCTGATAAAAACAAAAATGTAAACCAATAATCATTCTTTCTCGCCAGTTTTAAATTGATAAAATAAATAGCTACTCTTTTTATCAAAGAGGTTTTAGATAATGCATAAGTACATATAAACGTGAATAGAAGAAATATAAATGTAGAATTTCCAAAACTCGATGAAAATACTTTAGCAAAAGAAAGGTTTTCTAAAAAACTTAACGAAAAAATACAAAGCAAACTCGGCCAATCAATACCTATTGTCAACCAAAGAATTAAAGAGCCAAGAAATATACTTAAAACTCCTACAGCATCGCCAGATAAATTAGAAATAGGAATAAATCTCCCAAAAAAACAAAGTACAACACAGATAGGAATGATAATCATCCTATAAATTTTATTATCTTTTAATTTCATATTATTTTTTCTTGCGCAGAATATCATTTTTTCTTAAAGGTAAATCTGTTTTTATCCATACTCTTTGTTTAACCTTTTTTATTTCTTGAAGCAATATTCCGTTTTCATCCTTTACTTCTTCTACCTTAATTTTTTTGCAAAAGCAATCACTAGGAGATAAAACTTCTAATTCATCACCAACAATAAATTTATTTCTATGTTCAACTTGAACAAAGCCATCTTTTGCATCTTCCACAACTATAGCAACATAATCATAAGTTTGCGCAAGTAAAGAAGAATCTTTATTTGTTTTTTGATTGCTATTGAAATAAAAGCCTGTTGTAAAAGAACGATTAGAGGTTTTTTGTAATTCTTTAATATAGTCAAAATCTGGTTCTTTATTATCTAAATAATTATCTATAGCTCTTCTATATGCATTAACAACAGTTGCAACATAATAAGTGGATTTCATTCTACCTTCTATTTTAAAGCTAACTATTCCAGCTTCAGAAAGTTCTTTGATATGTTCAATCAAACACATATCCTTACTATTTAGAATGTAAGTTCCTCTTGCATCTTCTTCAACAGGAAAATATTCATCTATAGGATTTTGTTCATTTTTAGAATATAGTGCATAATTCCAACGACAAGGTTGTGCACAAGCCCCTCTATTAGAATCTCTTCCCACAAAATAATTTGACAATAAACATCTTCCGCTATATGAAATACACATTGCGCCATGGCAAAAGCACTCGATATCTATATTTTCACCAACTGCTTCTTTAATTTCTTTTATTTCTTGAACATTCAATTCTCTGGCCAAAACCAAACGTTTTGCTCCTAATTTTACCCATATTTTAGCAGATTCTTTATTGGTTATATTAGCTTGTGTTGATACATGCAATTCTAAGTTTGTATATTCTTTAACTAAATGAGCAATTCCAAGATCGCTGACAATTACGCCATCAACATGCACCGAATCTAAATATTTAAGATAATCAACCATACCAGTAAAATCTGCATTGTGAGCTAAAATATTAACAGTAATATAAACTTTAACATTATGTTCATGGCAAAATTCAACTGCTTCTTTGATTTCATTTTCATCAAAATTGCTTGCCAAAGCTCTTAATCCAAATTTCTTTCCGGCAAAATAAACAGCATCAGCGCCAAAATAAACAGCCGCTTCTAATCTTTCTTTGTCTCCTACTGGAGCTAATAATTCTAATTTTTTCATAACATATATATAATACTTTAAATTTACCGATGTTTAAATATCTAAAAGATGTTAAAATAATCACATGGATAAAAAAAATGAATTATTATCTCCCGTTGGGAGTCCCGAAGCCTTTTATGCAGCAATAAGCAACGGATGCAACGCCGTTTATCTTGGATTAGATAAATTCAGTGCCCGAGCATATGCTAGAAATTTCAGCTTAGATAATTTAAAAGATTATATAGATTACGCTCATTTAAGAGATGTTAAAGTCTTTGTCACAATGAATACTATTTTATATGATGAAGAATTAAAAGAAGTTTATAACACTATTGATCAATTGGCAAAAATGAATGTTGATGCGATTATTGTTCAAGATTTAGCCATTATTAATTACATAACCAATCATTACAAAACTTTAGAAGCCCATGCTTCAACTCAAATTGGTATAGATGATTATCATGGTGCAAAAATAATGAAAAATATGGGCGTGAAAAGAATTGTTTTTGCTCGTGAAACACCCATAAAAACAATGGAAGAAATAAAAAAAGGCTTAGGAATTGATATTGAAGCCTTTATTCATGGTGCACTTTGCGTCTGTTACTCAGGCAATTGTCTAATGAGTTCAATGATTGGAGAAAGAAGTGGAAATCGCGGACGTTGTGCTGGATGTTGCAGACAAGTTTATACTCTTATTGATACTTTAAATAATACTAATGTTAAAACTGGTTATCTTCTTTCGATGAAAGATCTCAATGCCTCTTCATTTATAAAAGAAATGAAATTTGTCGATTCCTATAAAATAGAAGGAAGAATGAAAGAACCTTTATATGTAGCTAGTGTTACAAACACTTACCGCCATATTTTAGATGATCAAAAAATAGATTCCGATGCTCTTAATAAAGTCTTTAATCGAACATACACAAAAGGTTTTATGTTCGGAGAAAATAGTTCGAATATTACAAATATTGAAAGACCAAATAATTTTGGATATGAAATTGGAAGAGTTGTAAAAGTCCATAAAAATAAAGTTTGGATTAAACTATTTAAAAAGCTCAATAAAGGCGATCAAATCAGAATAGAAACAAAAAATCCATTTGAAGAAATTAGTATACCTGTTTTAAAACTTTTCGATGCCTCTTTTAATCCTTGTGAATCAAGCGATAAAACAGTCATTATATATTCCGATGAAAAAGTCGATTTAAATGCTAAAGTATACAAAACTAAAGATATTAAATTTGTTGAAGAAATAGAAAAAAGTCTTACCAACAAAGAATATAAAAAAATTATTATTAATATGGAAGTTACTGGTCATATCGGTCAACCTTTGCTTTTAAAATTAGAATGCCAAAATTATAAAGCTTACGCCAAATCCGATAACATTATCGAACAAGCTATATCTTTGCCAACTACTAAACAAAACATATACGACCAATTGAATAAACTTAATAATACACCCTATAGAATAGGAAACTTCATAGTTAATCTAGATGATAAAGCGTTTATTCCTCTAAAAGAAATCAATGAACTAAGAAGAAAAGCTATAGCCAATTTGGATTCCATAAGATTATATAGAAAAATAAGTTTAAATAAACCTAATAATATAATTCCTCAAAAATTTGATTTACATCGACCTGAAATTTCAGTTCAAGTATATACACAAGAACAATATGAAGCTGCCAAAGAATTAGAAATAGAACACATCTACTATAAAAATTTTATCCATCGCAACAATCCTAAATATATCGATGATGACAAAGAAATATTATTCGGAGGATTAGGCTCTATCGATTACTATAAAGATAAAAATAAAATTTTAGTCTCCGATTATTCTTTAAATGTTACAAATTACGAAACTGTTGCAATATTATCTTCTTTAGGAGTCAATAGAATTACTTTATCCCAAGAAATTTGCAAGGATAATATAAATAAGTTAATAGAAAATTATTTTTCAAAATATTTAACATATCCTAATTTAGAATTGATTGTCTATGGACGAACATGCTTAATGCATTCTAGATATTGTCCATTAAAAAGATTAAATATGTGTGGAAAATGTAAAATTAATAAATATGCATTAAAAGATCGTTTTGCTACCTTTCCTATAACTTTTAATTCAGATTGCACAACAAATATATGGAATAGCAAAATATTAAATAATATGGATGAAATTCAAAATATAATAGGCGTAAATTTCTTTAGATTAGTCTTTACTACCGAAACGAAAGAAGAAACTTTTAAGATTATCAGCAATTTTAAAAATAGTCTTAAAAACAATGAAAAATCTAATTCTTTTGACAAAAAGAATCACACCCATGGTCATTTCTTTGAAAATCCACTCTAAAATTAAAAAATCATCTTGTTATAGCATTTCAAGATGATTTTTTTGCATAAAGAAAAATAAACGCTTACAATTTAAATTATTTTCATAATTTAAATTTTTATAAAAATATATTTTAAAAATTAATTAAAAAATAGCAAAAATACTTTTAATATGCACTTATTTTTATAAAAAACAAGAGTTGTTTTTACAAAATTTTAATGTTAATCTTAATTATGAGAGGGAAAAAAATGAAATCAAAATTTAAATCAGTGTTATGCTCTATTATCTTCCTTGCAAGCCTTACAGGCTGCAGAATTCAAGAGCCACATGTCCACAGCGAAGTTACAAGATATGATGATTCATACCATTGGAATATTTGCGAAATTTGCAACGAGATAACATCAACAAAAGTCGAACATAATTTTAAAGAAGAAACTATAAAAAATCCTACTTGTACCGAAAAAGGAGAAAAGAAATTAAAATGTGAATGTGGATATGAAAAAAATATCGAAGTAGATGCCACAGGACATAAATTCAATAAAAATTATGAATTTGATGAAAACTATCACTTTCATAAGTGCTTAGATTGTGGAGAAAAAAAAGATATTGAATCTCATGATTTAAACGAAGAAATAATCGATGAACCTACTCCTATTTCCGAAGGCAAAAAAAGAATTTATTGCAATAATTGCAATTATGAAAAAGAAGAAATATTAAATAAACTCCCTTTAGTTGAAACAACCATTGAAATTCTTCCCGATGAAGTTAACGAGCATCCTTATTTGGAGATGAATGGTGTATATTTAAACGAAACATATCCAACAGAATTTACAATTGAAAAAAATGGTGGATATATTAAATCTGATAAAATAGGAACCATAGCTGAAATAAGTGTTCACTTATATGGATACTATAATAATTTAAAAATATATGATGATATTTCAGATGGAAATTTATTAACCGGCGAAAAGACATATTTAACCGATGGTGATAATTCTGGATATTTATATACTTATACTTTAAACGACAGCGATTCTTTCCGAATTGAAAACCCTAGCAATTATGATACTAATGCTTATTTTATCAAAATCAAACATACTGGTTATGTTGAAGAGCCAAAATATGAAAAAATATCAATTGAAAAAGCTTTAGAAATCGGAGCTTCACTAACAGGAATTGATGAAAATAAATATATTATTAAAGGTACAGTTACAAGCATTGATAATAACTACATCACATTGAGCGATGGAAGCAAATCTATTGTCGTAGAAAATAAATCTATTAAGAAAAATCTCAATCCTGATTATTTCGTTGAATTAAAAGGAAAAATTGAAAATAGAAATGGTCAAATATTATTTGTCAATCCTTCATTGATATCTTATAAGGCGGCAACATATACTGTTGAAGTACAATCATCACAAAATGGTTCTATTCAATTAAATAAATATTCAAATATAAATTTCGAAGAAAAAATAAATGTAACAATTTTACCTGATGAAGGATACAAAATTAAATATCTTTTCCTCAATGGCCAAAAACAAAATTTCTATGATAACAAATCTTCTTTATTAATAACACAAAATTCAATCATAACAGCTGTATTTGTTAAAGATTATGGTCAAAACACTATCGAATCTGAATATGTTTTCTCATCATATGAAGAAGGAGAAGATAAAAAATATCAGGAAGAACATAAACTAGATAGCAATACAAAAATTACAATTACCAATTCATTCTTCTCCTCAAATTTAACAATATATGAAAAAGGAGAGGCTTTAATTGAATCAAATGGAATAATCAAAGAAATTACTTTAAACACAAATTCAAATTCTGGAACATTAAAAGTATATGGAGCAGAAAAGGGAAAAGGTTTTATTGAAATAAAAACTATTGAATTAGATGGCTCAAAGCAATATATCTTAGATATTTCTAATGAAAACTATACATTTATAAAATTAGTTTCTGAAAAAGAAAATCTCTCTTTCGAATCATTTTCAATGGTTTATGAAACTGATGATAATGCCGAAGGTTTTGTAATTCATAGTGTAGAAATGGTTGGAACTTACGGCGATTCAAATTTAATAACTTATAAAAACTTCGATATTTTAATCGATGGTGGAACCGCTTCTGATTCCAGCAACGTTAAAAAAGTAATCGATACTTATGTTCTTGATGGCGTCTTAGATCTTTTGATTATCACCCATCCAGATTCTGATCACTATGGTGGCATTACTTCAGGAAATCCTTTCCAAAATTTAACCAATATCAATATGATGATAACTGGAGATCATTCTTCTAACGATCAAATTGTCAATAATGTATCATCCAAATTCCCAGATGTTGAAGTCTATAATATTCTAGAGCTCGTCAATACAGAAAAGAAAATACATACTTTAAAAGTTGATGATGATTTTTCAATCGATTTCTTCTGGCACGAAGGCTATACATTATCGAGTAAAAATAACCAATCCGTTGCTACGATGATTAAATATAAAAATACCAAATTATTCATGGCTGGTGATATGGAAAAAGCTGAATGCAATAGATTCATGCCAGTTTATCCAAATTTAACTTCACCTGAAGACTTTGTTATTTTCAAAGCTCTTCATCATGCTTCCAATGGTTCAAACGAAACTAATTTCATTGAATATATCAAACCTGACTTTGCATTTGTTACCGCTGGAATGAAATTGTCAGATCCAAATAAAACTCCAAACTATAGAGCCCATCCATATCTTGATGCTTCTATAAGAATTGGAAATTATACCAACAAATATTACTGGAGTGGTATTTGTGGTCAATTGAATATTTCCTGCAATGGCTATACTGCTACCGCTAAAGGCCTTGGAAGAAGCAAAGATTATTACGTTTACGATAAAAATACTGGAAATTACATTTTAGCCGATAAAGAAAAAGAAAAAGATGTTACCTACTTTGAATCTTATTTCTACCAAAATGCAGTACTAAATATGGATAAACCAAATCTAGCAAATATTAAACTATTTGCATAATAAATGTCTTCTATAAATGAAATTAAATAAATATATCATTATTAAAATATTTATCTTTTTAAATTTGATTTCATTGCACTTCTTAAATTAAGTTAAGATATAAATAAAGTTTTTGATTTTCAATTATGGTATTATAAAAGCATGAAATATGCAAAAAAATATGTTGATTCTATATTTTTTCCTATAACATTAGGAATAATATCTTTAATCGGTTGGGTTTTAAATTTTAATATACCATCCGCTATCATTTCAGCTATTTTATGCTTTTTGCCATTATTTGGAAAAGATGGCAGAGGATATTTATCATTAGTTCTTTTAGTTCCTGCCATGGTTTATAATCCTATTAGTTTCAATAATATCGACTTAGGGCTTTTTATCTTTGCGTGCACAATTGTTATTTCGTTGACTCTATTTATCATTATAAGACGACCAAAGTTTCGTTTTGGGCGAATTGCAATATCTTTAATACCTCTTTATGCAATATTTGTAATTTCATTAATTATTCAATTCTCCTTTGGTACTCCTATATATAAAGAATCCTTGTACTTTTTACTAGGTTTATTTTTCATTTTATTATTCTATCTAATTTTTGTTCCTATTTTATATGGTGATAATGTTTTTGAATATTTTTCAAAAAGTCTAATCATTTTAGCAACTCTGATATCTCTTCAAGTTTTTATTTTCTATGGAAAAATAGGCTATGAGAATGTTGGAACAACAATAAATATAGGTTGGATTCAATCTTCAACAATGGCAAGTTCAATTTTAGTAATTACTTTGCCTTTTATCTCATTTTTCTTCAGCAAAAAAAAATGGTGGTATCTTCCTATACTTGCTATTTTAATATCTGCCATTTATCAATTGAGAACTGTCAGTGGTATTCTTTGTACAATATGTATAATTATTCCTTTAATTTTCTTTACTTTTAAAAATTATAAATATTGTCCATATTACATTATTTTTTCCATATTCGTTTTTGGAATTGCCTTATCCATATTGTTCTTTGTCAATGATACATTCGTCGATGTCATGATTTCTAGCTTAAGATATTTATCAACTTTTTTAAAAGGGGAAATACCTGCCCATCAACTTGGAATCGAATTATTTTTAAAACAGCCAGTATTTGGTCCTTCAATCAACGCTTTAAGCAATATTCTAGGAGTCGATAAAGGATATATTAGGCTTTTAGATAATACAGTTGTCACGACATTAGTAATGGGAGGAAGTTTTGGATTAGCTTTTTACTTTTTCCATTTGGTCAATATTTTTACTCTAGCTTTTAAAAAGAAAAATCCTTATCAATTATTTTTCTTAATATTTTTATTAGCAGTTGAATTGATAGGTCTAGTTGATAATACAATTTACAACCTATTTTTTAACTTTATTTACCTATTTATCATGGCTGCTTATGAATCTTCTACAAGAATTCCTGATGTTTTTATTGAACAAAAATTCTTTTCGTGTTATCTTAATAGAGGGAATTATTAAAATCATTCCCAAAAAGTGAATTTGTAATTTTTTTAAAAAAAATCCAATAAAATTTACAAACAAATTCTTTATATGTTAAGAAGAGAAATCTTCTTCTAAAAATTGCAAATTAATTCTTACATAAAAATTCCTTTTGCTCATGGCTATAGTGATAAACTATAGCCCTTTTTTATAATTAAATAAATAGATATTTAAATAAACAAAAAAGAGGATGAAAATCAAATCAGATTTCACCCCCTTATCAATTAATATTTTAATTTAAGCTTTTTTTAAATCAGGTATTTCTCCTGCAGCTAATTTTTCTTTAATAGTCTTTTCTAAAATTTCAGCAACTTCAGGATTTTCACGAACATAAGCTACTGCATTAAGTTTACCTTGACCTATTCGTTCTTCTCCATAAGAGAACCAAGCTCCGCTTTTCTTAATAAGACCAAAAGCGATTGCGATATCAGTAACTTCTGTAATATGATCAAGACCTTTTCCATAAATAATAGAAGCTTTTACAGTTTTAAATGGTGGAGCCACTTTATTTTTTACAACTTTAATAGTTACGCCATTTCCATAAGCACTGCCATCAGAAGTCTTTAAAGTTTCTGTTCTTCTTATATCTAAACGAATTGAGGCATAAAATTTTAATGCACGGCCACCAGAAGTAGTTTCATTTCCACCTGGCGCATAACTAGGCATTGTACTCATCTTTTCACGAATTTGATTAATAAAAATTATTGTGCACAATGATTTATTTAAAACTGGTGCCATTCTTCTTAACGCCTTGCTCATAAGACGAGCTTGAAGACCAATATTATTATCTTCTAATGTTCCTTCAACTTCTGCTTTCGGAACTAAGGCTGCTACAGAGTCAACAACAATCAGATCAATAGCTTGAGAGGAAGCTAACATATCTGCAATTTCTAATGCTTGCTCACCAGAATCTGGCTGAGACAAAATTAATTCATCAATATCTACACCAAGTACCTTAGCGTATTCAGGATCAATAGCATGTTCAGCATCTATAAATGCAGCTCTGCCTCCTGCTTTTTGACATTCAGCAATAGCTTGCAATGCTAATGTAGTCTTACCTGAAGATTCAGGACCATAAATTTCTATAATCCTTCCTTTAGGATATCCTCCAACACCTAAAGCATTGTCAAGCATAATAGATCCGCTTGGAATAACACTGACATCAACAACAGCTCTATCACCTAGTTTCATGATAGAACCCTTACCAAATGTAACTTCAATCTTCTTTAATGTTTCTTCTAATCTTTCTTCAGCTGAAGAATCATCAAGTTCTACGCTTTTTGTTTTCTTTGTTGCCATAATTCTAATCTCCTATTTTATAAAAGCAATTTTTCAATATTTTTTTACAAAACTATCCAATTAATTCATAAAGTTTTTCTAAAGCAAATTCAACACATTTTTTTCTGACATTGTTTCTTTCATCGACAATATTCAATTCATATGTATAAATTTTTCCTTTTAAATAAATTGAAATATATATAAGTCCTACCGGTTTTCCTTCTGAAGGTTCAGGACCTGCATTACCAGTAAAACTAACTCCGACATTGCAATTTAATTTTTTTACGCCATTAATAACCATTTCTTCGGCAGTTTTTCTAGAAATAGCTGTATATTTTTCAAGAGTTTCTTTTTGTACACCTATAATATTTTTTATTTCGTTGCAATAAGTTACAAAAGAACCTTTATAAATATGGCTAGCACCCGGAATTCCTGTAATAGTAGAAGCAAAAAGTCCCCCTGTTAAACTTTCAACAGAGCAGAGAAATAATCCTTTTTCTTCCATTTTGTGGAACAAATCTAAAATATCTACTTGGCACATTGTATGTATTTTCTTCCTCTATAAAGATAGATAAAGCCTGAAATAAGACTCATGGCACAAGTAATGCTCAACAAAACATCTAAGAATATATATGTATGTTCCTTAAATAAATAATTAAATGGAAAACCATTTAACATAACAAATGGAATAGTTACCATTTGAAATACAGTTTTTAACTTTCCAAATATATTAGCTGCAATCACTTCACCTTTAGAAGCAGCCATAAATCTTATTCCATCTACTGCTAAATCTCTTCCAATCATCAAAATTATAATCAAAGCTGGAATTCTTCCATAGCATGCTAAAAAAATCAAAGCCGAATTTACTAAGAATTTATCTGCTAAAGGATCAAAAAATTTTCCAAAATCTGTTATTAAATTATATTTTCTAGCAATTTTTCCATCAATTGCGTCAGTTGCTGAACCAACAACAAAAAGAATTGCTAAAATTAAATCAAGAATAGTAAAGCCAGTATTACCTAACGTGGTTAATATACTAGAAGCACCTACATTTGCCCAAGGAAATACAGCGAAAAATATCATAATCACCGCAATTATTAATCGTGAAATTGTAATTTTATTAGGTAAATTCATAGTAGCCTCCAAAATGAGTATCCGATCCTATAAGCCATGTTTTGTCGAGGACGACAATTTATCTAAGCCGAAGCTTGCCAATTGCAGTTTGATTCCCGCTTTTGACTTCCCTTACCAAAATTTAGGTTTCTCGCTTGAGGGGCTTTCCGCGTTTCACCCAGATGTTTCCACCTGATTCGTCACTGTGGAGCGTTACAGAATATTCCATTTCAGGAAATCTTCCGCCGTCAGGGACTCCTCCCTGCCCAAAGTTATTTTTTCCTTTGGCACAAACACTACTTTCATCTCAGAAAGTGCGAGCATGGACTTTCCTCTAGTTTCCTAGCTGTCATCCGGACCGGATTTATTATTATTTTATATTGCTTGGGTTAATACCTGCTTTAAAAAGAGCTTGTTCTAAAGTTGAAATTCTTTTTAGCAAATCTAAATTAGCCATAGATACGCTTTCATTATCAGAAATATTTTTCATTTTTTCTTCCAAAACCGCTAAATTAGCTTCAGTTGTTGTCAAACGATCTTTTAACATTTTGTTAGTTTTATTGAGATTATCAATAAGTTCGTCTGTTTTTTGAACATAAGCTTCAACTGCTTCATAATCACTAATTACAATATCTAAAAATGTATCAACTTGTGTAGCATTATAACCAGGTTTTGTTCCTTCGAAAACTTTATGAAAAACTTTATTGGAGTCCAATTTTAAATCTATCGGCATCATTAACCTCCGTCTTTTTATTTTAACATATTTACAAATTCTTAACAATAAAATAGATTTTTAAATATTTTACTGCTAATTATTCCACAATAAGTAATATGTTAGATTCTCCAGTCACTTAACAGCGATATATTTTTGTGTTAAAATATCACCCATAGCATAGCTAAACAAAAAAAGGAGATTTATAATGAATACCAATTCAATTAAATACTTTTTTCAAGATTTAATTCCATATTATATTCCTCATTGGCTTGAAGAAGGCCAAATTTGGTTAAAAAGACAATGGGATAAAATTAAAAGAAATAAATATTGCCAAATAGGATTTATTTTATTTGTATTGTCTTTCTTATGTTTCGCCACAACATATTTTACAAATATGTTTACCGTTCCTATGGGTGGTGATTATGTCTTACAAATGATTCCTTTTGCTTATAATGCTTATGATGATTGGCATTATTTCTTCCAAACAGGAGTTTTTCCTCTTTGGGACACATCAGGATTTCTCGGTGTAAACAATATTGGGGCTTATTCTTTTTATAATTTAACTTCTCCTTGGACTCTTATATATTTAATTTTTCCTAGAAATTGGATTTCACAAATTCAAGGAATTTTACAAATGGTCAAAATAACCACTGCTGGATTGTTATTCTATTGTTATCTTGGCTCTTTCAAAATGCAAGAATCAACAAAGCGAATCGGAGCTATCGCCTTCGCATTCTGCGGATATGTTTTCTATAATCTCTGGTTCCATTTCCTTGATGTAGTTTGTTTTTTACCTTTGCTTTTATGGGGAATTGAAAGAGTACTGAGCAAAAAAGGAAATATCGTTTTGATAATTTCTATCTGCTTATTAGGATTTACCAATTATTTCTTCATGATATGTTTTTTGATTTCCAGTATGGTATACGTTTTCTTCAGAGTAATTCAAACTTGGAAAACTCGTTCTGGAAATGAAACTTTAAGAATTTTTGCTGAAGGTGTTTTAGGATATCTAGCTGGCGTAATGATCACAGCTGTCGTTTGGATTCCTTCATTAAAAGTCGGTTTAAATATTTCTTCAATTAGAAATGGTTCAAATTATTTCAAACAATTACTCGATGCTAAAGATTCTTTATCCTTATTAAAATTATTGTTTGTTTTCCCAACAAGTTATGAAGCCGCTTATCCTCTATCATCGTTCTTCTTTATGAACTTCAATTGTTTCTCTAGCAATTTGTATCGTCCAAGATGGTATAACAACACTATGAGTTCAATCTTTGTTTTCACTCCTTTAATGCTCATGCTTGTTCCTTCAATTTTAGATTCAATAAGAACCAAAAAATGGTCTCATCTTGTCGGATGTTTTGGCACAATGCTAATGCTTTTTACTCCTTTTGCCTATTACGTATTTTTCGGTGGTTCTGCTTTATATGGCCGTTGGGAAGTTATGGCTTCTTGCTGGATGATTGTCTTTTTCTTAATTCACTTTGAAAACAGAAAAGAAATGCCTAAATACTATTTAGATATAAGTATTGTCTTTTCAATTACCATGATGATTATCACATATTTCTTATCCGATAACATTCAAAAGAACAATACCAATACATTCTATGATCCTGATGGTCGAAACTGGGTTGTCATATATCAAATTATTTATTCTTTAATTTGCTATGTTATCATGCGCACAATGTTCAAAAAGCAACAACTTCCAAATATTGTTTTGGCTTTAGTTGCTTTAGAAGCTGTAATTCAAGGAAATGCGACAATCGTTGGTCAAGGAGTTCAAAGATATCAAGATTTAGCTGGAGGTATCAACAATCTTTCACAAGAAAGAGAAATAGTCTCTGCCTTAAATAATTACGATACAACTTTCTTTAGAATTTTTGATTCTACCGTAGATCGCGGTGCCAATAACTATCAAATGAACATCGGATACAATGGTATATCAACATTTAACACTAACTACGCTACTGATTTAAGAGATATGTTAAGATGGTCAAGAATTAATTACAATGATTCTTGGTCGATGAGTGTCAATGAAAAAAGATATAATCTTGATTCAATATTAGGCATTAAATACTATTTATTAAAAGCAGATGATGTCAACATTCCTTATGGTTTTGTCGATGTCTCAACACTTGATGCAAATGGCGATGAAGAATTAAAAAATTTACAAAATGTTCTTGAAAAGAATAAAACAAATCACAAATTATATTTAAATACTCGCTATATCGATACATTCTTTACATATGACACATTAATTTCTTCTAGTGCTATGTCCACAAGTTATGTAAATGAAAATAAAAATGAAACAGTTTACTTAAAATACGGAATAATCAATAGCGATGATTTAAAGACTTTAAAATCTGAAGATGCAAAAGCATTTAATCATCTTTCTGGAGAAAATGATACTTTGAACAATTCTTCATCTTATTATTCAAAAGCAACAAGAACTTTATCAAATGCAAGTTATAACTTAGAAGTTAGAATTCCTGACTGGTCTTCTGATGGAAGTCATATTTTAGGAACTGAAAATGGAAGCTATAATGAAGTTTCTGAAATAGAAAGCGATATGATTTATACAAGATGGAATGATCTTGATAAATCCCATAGCAAAACTCCTATAGATGAAGATGGAAATGAATATGTTATCAATGGTTATCTTCCTTATTGGACAAGAATCGTAATGAATTTCAATACTCCTGTCTGCTCTGGAGCTAATCGCGATGATAAGGATTCCGGTTGCTATGTCAGTGTTAATGCTAAATTCGGCTTCAATTTAAAATTCTTCCTAATCGATGAAGATGATCAAATAATCAATTATGATCACCATTATGTTAATACCTATGATGGTTCTTATGACTGGAAATATGCCCGTGGATTTTATACAGATCGACCAGTTAAAAAGATAGTTGGATTTGTCATGGGTGATATTCGTGGAAATAATACAACTTCACTCACAAATATGTTCCCACAACCTTCAGTTCAATATTCATATTATTCTCAATACATTGAAGATACAGATAAGCAACTTGAAGAGAATAAACACTACCATATCACCTATCGTGACGCAAATACTTTGAAGTTTACTACTGATTTCACTGAAGATAAATTACATTATACAGTCTTGAATATTCCATACGATAATGGTTGGACTTTAACACGCTCTTATATTGAAGGTGGAAAAGCAACATCAGAAAATGTTAAAATGTATCGCTCACAAGGCGGATTAATCGGATTTGAATCTATTAATAGCAACGAAGAAAATCAATTTATAAACTACACTTTGTCCTATAGTCCAGAAGGATTAAGCCAAGGAGCAAAATATACCATTATAGGTCTTTTGATCTTCTTAGGAATGTCATATATTTATATGGCTATGCACATCAATGATAAGTTTTACAAATATTCTTATATGAATATAAAAACTCATTGGTACGATAAAGAAATTTGGGAAAAAGAAAAGAAAATTAAAAGACGTTACAATGTAAACCCTAATAGTAGAAAGAGGAAAAGATAATGGAAAAAGATTATGTATTAGACACAGCTGAAATTACCAAAAAACGCTATGATGAAATAGATAGATTATTAACAGATGATGAAATTTTAAAAGATTCTGATAAAGTTCGCAGTTTAAATATTGAACATAGCAATATTGAAGAAACAGTAAATCTATATAATCAATATCTCCAAGCTAAACAAAACAAGGAAGATGCTGAATTATTAAAGATGGAAAAAGATCCTGAATTACAACTTTTAGGTTCTGAAGAATACACAAAGCAATCAAATTTAATGGAAGAATTATATGATAAGATTCAAATCTCATTGCTTCCTAAAGATGAAAATGATGGGAAAAACATTATCATGGAAATCCGTGGTGCTGTCGGCGGTGATGAAGCAAATATTTTCGCTGGTGATCTTTATAGAATGTATGTTAAATACGCTGAAAAAAATCATTGGAAAATGCAACTTATCGATGAATCTCCTACAAGTTTGGGGGGATTTTCCTTCGTTTCATTTAAAATTAAAGGGAAAGATGTCTATTCAAAGTTAAAATTTGAAAGTGGATCCCACCGTGTTCAACGTGTTCCGAAGACAGAGACAAATGGTCGAATTCATACATCAACTGCCACGGTATTAGTTATGCCAGAAACAACCGCAGTAGATGTAAAAATCAACGAAAGCGATCTTGAAATAGATACATATAGAAGCCAAGGTGCCGGTGGACAAAACGTCAATAAAACTGAAAGTGCCGTTCGTATTACCCATGTACCTACTGGAATTGTTGTCACCTGCCAAGTCGAAAGATCACAAATACAAAACCGTGAAATAGCAATGGAACTTTTAAGAGCTAGATTAAAAGCCAAATATGATGAAGAACAAAATGCTAAAATCGGTGCTGAAAGAAGACTTAAAGTTGGTACTGGCGAAAGAAGCGAAAAAATTAGAACCTACAATTATCCACAAAATAGAGTTACCGATCATAGAATTGGCTTTACAACACAAAAACTTGATCGTGTAATGGAAGGTGAATTGGATGAAATTATTGAAGCTCTTTTAACTGAGCATCAAAAAGATTTAGTATTGGAGTCAATGAAAAAGTGAAAGCTTATGAGTTTCTAAGAATATTAACTAAAAACTCAAAATACGACTATTTTGCTAGTCGTCGTTTAATCGAGCGCTTATTTTCATTAAAATACGAATTAAGCAGCGAGCTTGAATTAGATGATAATATACTTCAACCTATTTTAAAAACTATAAAGAACAACCCAAATTATCCTATAGATTATTTAATTGGTGAAGTGACTTTTTATAAATTGAAATTCAAAATTACTCCAGCCGTATTGATTCCACGACAAGAAACTGAAGAATTAGTGGATTTGATAATCAAACGCTATGCATCAACTAAAAAATTTACCAATATTTTAGACATTGGAACTGGAAGTGGAGTTATCGGTATTTCGCTCAGCAAACAATTAAATATTCCTGTTACATTATCTGATTTATCTGTACCTGCTTTAAAAGTTGCAACATTAAATGCCAAACATAATAACGTAGACTACGAAATTGTGCAAAGCGATTTTCTATCCGAATTTCTTAGAAGCAAAAAAACGTTTGATTTAATTGTTTCAAATCCGCCTTATATCGGAACAGATGATGAAATTGGAGAAGAAATAAAATACGAACCAGAAATGGCTTTATTTGCTCCTAATAATGGAATGGAACCATATTATCGAATTTTAACAAATCTTTCCAAAGTTCTTTCAAAAGATGGAATAGCTTTTTTTGAAACTTCAGCGTTGCATCATGATGAATATTTGAAATTCAAATCTTTTTTTCCAAGATTCAATTATGAATTTTTAAAAGATTATTCGAACAAATGGAGATTTATGATAGTAACAAAAAAGAATATTTGAGGAGCTGAAAAATGAAAAAATGTTATACCTTTATCGCTGATGGAAATGAAGAAGGGGAATATATCAATGTAGTTGATATTTTAAAAAGAGCTGGAATCGAAACAAAAACAATTTCTATAACCAATTCTTTGGATGTCAAATTCTCTCACGGAATTGTCATTAAAGCTGATAATCTTTTAGAAAATTATTCCTATGAAGATGCTGATATATTATTTTTTCCCGGTGGAATGCCTGGAGCGGCAAATTTGTCAAACAATTCAAAAATTATCAAATTAATTGATAAACAATTAGAAAATAATAAAAGAATAGCTGCAATTTGTGCAGCTCCTGCAGTAATTTTAGGGCATCACGGATTTTTAAAAAATAAAAAGGCTACATGCTATCCTGGATTTGAACAATATTTAAAAGATGCTATATACTATCCAGAAAAAGTTATAACAGACGGATTAATATCTACAGCAAGAGGTCTAGGTGCAAGTATAGATCTTGGATTAGAAATAATTAAATTATTATTCGATGAGAAAAAATCAATTGATATTGCAAAACAAATTCAATATTTAATTTAAATTTTTTCAAAAAAATATTGCATTATAATTTGGCACATGCTACAATAATCAAGCCGCTTAGTTAGCTCAGCTGGCAGAGCAATCGGCTGTTAACCGATCGGTCGCAGGTTCGAGCCCTGCACTAAGCGCCATTTTATATGGCCCGTTGGAGAAGTGGCTTAACTCACATGCCTTTCACGCATGCACTCATGGGTTCGAATCCCGTACGGGTCACCATCTTGGTAAATTATGTTCGATACTGAAGTATCGGACTTTTTTTATGCCAAAATTAAATGAAAAATCCATTTTATAATTTTTACAATTAAGCTTTTTATTTTCATTTTTTGAATTAAATTTATTTAAGCATTATAAAATTTGTGCATGCTTAGAAGCGCTAATTTTTATTAAAATTCTTCATTAATTACAATATATTAATTAGATAACTTTTTTATAATTTTTTGTAATTTATCATTTTTACAATTTCAACATTAATATTATTTTTTTCTTTTATAATGAACAAAAATTCATTATAATATCGAAAGTACATAGGAGGAATACAAAAGTGCTACACATTGTTGATCATCCATTAATTAAACTCAAACTATCCATTATGAGAGACGAAAAAACAAAAAGTAAAGAATTCAGAGAAAATTTAAATGAAATTTCATCTTTGATGAGTTATGAAGTCTTTAAAGATTGCAAAGTCCATAATGAAAAAGAAACATTTACTACTCCAACAGGAAGCGTCTTACCTAAAGTTAAACTCGATTTAAAAATTGTCCTCGTCGCTATTCTCCGTGCCGGTGTCGGTATGTTAGATGGTGTTAGAAATATGATCCCTACAGCTAGAGTTGGTCATATCGGTATGTATCGCGATGAAGAAACTCTTCAACCTCATGAATACTATTACAAATTACCAGATGTTCCAAAAGATGAATCTTTAATATTAATTGTTGATCCAATGTTAGCAACTGGTGGAAGCGCAATAGCTGCTATTCAAGCTATCAAATCACGTGGCTTTAAACACATCAGACTTATGTGCTTAGTTGGCTGCCCTGAAGGTGTAAAAGCTGTCGAAGAAGCCTTCCCTGATGTTGATATATATTTAGCCGCTGTCGATGAAAAACTCAACGAACATGGCTATATTATTCCTGGACTTGGAGATGCCGGCGACCGTATCTTCGGTACAAAATAAATTTTTATATTCAAAAAGCTCAAAACGATAAATTTTGAGCTTTTTTATTACCTTTTTAAAAAGGATAATCAGAAGTACTGATAGAGTTTAATTTTTTCAATTCACTTGATAACAAATCACGAATGTAAAGTGTTTCACCATCAATATATTTTCCACCATCTTCTTCATAAAGAGGATAACCTGGTGTCGTTGTTAAAAAATCTATCGTAACAATATTATATTCTTTATTGTTATCAATATTTAAATTTTCTGATGATGGATAAAAGAAATGATTAGTTATTGCCGAACTCACTCTGTCTCCTGGTAGTGTTACATATCTTACCGTATTATCGAATGGACTCACTGAATAAATATCTTCATAAGTAACATAATCAGGATAGCTACTTTTAATTAAATCTGCTCTCACTCCACCTTTATTATGAACAGCTATAACATTGGTAAGTCCCTTGCTGACCGCAAAATCATACATTGTTTTCGTGATGAGCATTCCTAAATTTCCACTATTAGAACTATTGCCATATCTATCAAATGGGCCATCGATTTGTACTATTTTTTCATCAAGTATGGTCTGAACACTATCTTTATATTTCGTAATTATACTTTGAGTTTCTTCAGATAACTTTGTCTCCTTGATTTCTCTTTTTCCAAATGTTTTTATTTCGTGGCTAACATATCCATCAACATTCAATATAATTTTCGAATATGCTTTTCCACTATTAGAAGCTTCTAAAATAGGAATATTTTTTCCATCTATTTGATCTACACTATCTATAAGTGCATGGGTATGTCCTAAAATTACCGAGTCGATTAATCCGGTAGAGACAATTCTTTTTACAGCGGAAGTATTTCCCTGATGGGTTAGAAATATAACAAAATCCGCACCTTGTTCTTTTAACTTTTTAGCTTCATTTTCTACCAAAGGAATATCATCTTTTATATCAAAATCCTTTACTTGATTATATGATATTGAACTATCTATTCCTGCCATAATGGAGCCAACAATTCCTACTTTATAACCACCTTTTTGAACAATTGTACTTGGAACTAATCCAGAAACAAGATCATTTGTTTCTCTATCAAAAATATTGCAAGATAAAAATTTATAATTAGCTATATCTTTATTTTTTTCTAAAACTGTTTTTAATCCCCAATCAAATTCATGATTTCCTATTGCCATTGCATCAAATGGAAAAGAATTCATAATTTCACTCATAGCTTGCCCTTGAGTTAAATTAGAAACACCTGTTCCTTGGAACATATCTCCAGCCGAAACAAATATAGAATAGTCAGGATTATAATCTTTATCGTAGTTATAAATATATTCCCGAATTTTAGCAAGTCCCATTATATTAGAACTCGAATCTTCTTCAATTCTTCCATGTGTATCATTAACTGCATAAATTACTAAATTATGATTTTCTTTCGTCGATGAAGAACTTGTAGATGAACTTGATAATGAAGAGGAAATAGATTCTGATGGAATAGAAGAGCTAGTAGAATTAGAAGAGCTTGATGAAATGTTAGATGAACTATTTAAGTTAGTATTGCAAGAAGCTAAAGAAAATAGACATAATAAAGAAATAAAAAATTTGTTTTTCATATCTTTAATTTATCATATCTTCCTAACAAATAAAATTAAAAACATTTTAAACTTAATTTATTCTTATCAAATCGTCAACATGATATAATCAATACCGCTGGGAGAAATTATGATTGACTATAAAACATGTTTAAATAAACAACAAGAACAGGCAGTAACTTCTACTGCACAACATTTAAGAATAATCGCTGGAGCAGGTACAGGAAAAACCAGAGCTTTAACATATCGAATTGCTTTCTTATTATCTGAAAGAATCGTTCTTCCTTCTCAATTAGTTGCTATTACTTTTACCAATAAAGTCGCTAACGAAATGAAAGAAAGAGTACAGAGTCTAACAGAACAATATAATCTTCCTATCGATAGAATGCCGCTTATCACAACATATCATAGTTTTTGTTTGCGCTTTTTAAGAAAAGAAATTTCTTACTTGCCTGGATTTACAAAAAATTTCACCATCGCCGATGATGATGACCAAAAAAAGTATTTAAAAATGACTGCTGAAGCATTAAAAATTAATGTAAAAGCAGATATTTTTGAACATTTAAAATATGCTTTATGGAATATCAAATGCCTTGGTCTTTTACCTAATGAAGTATCTGAAAAAGATATAGAAGATCCTATTCTCTCTTATAATTCTTTCATAAATTTCTATTCAAAATATCAAGAAATATTGAAAAAGAACAACACAATGGATTTCGATGATATTTTAATTTTCGCTTACTATATCATAAAAAATAATCCTAATGTTAAACAACGTTACCATAATAAATACAAAGCTTTTTTAGTTGATGAATATCAAGATACCAACAATTTACAATATAAACTTTTACGTGAGTTTTTATCACCAGATGCTCTTTTAACTGTCGTTGGTGATCCTGACCAAACTATTTATACTTGGAGAGGTGCCGACGCTAAACTCATCAGCCATGTTTTACCAAAAGATTTTAAAGATTTAGTTACAGTTATTTTGAATGCCAATTATCGTTCGACTCAGACAATTTTAAACACAGCTAATATATTGATAAATAACAATACCGACAGAGATAAAAAAAATTTACTAGCTGCCAGCGGTCTAGTAGGAGAAGATATAGATTTTAAAATTTTGCAAAGTCAGGATTTAGAAGCAAAATACATAGTTTCACAAATAAAAGATAGCGTTTATCGTCGAAACAGAAAATATAATGAAATTTCTATAATATATCGCTCAAACTATTTATCAAGAGCGCTAGAAATGGCTTTGGCACAAGCTAGAATTCCTTATAAAATTTATGGTGGTTTCCGTTTCTATGATAGAGCTTCTATCAAAGACGCTTTAGCCTATTTAAGAGTTCTTATCAATCCTGAAGACAACGCCTCAACTTTAAGAATTCTTCAAGCTCCTACAAGAAAAATAGGTCCTATGTCATTAGCAAATATAGTTTCGTTTGCTGATCAAAACCAAATTTCTTATCTTGAAGCTATCGTTAATCATATTGATGAACTAGATATTTCTTCAGTTAGCAAATCTCAACTTCAAAATTATAAAAATGCTTTAGCAACCATCTTCAAAAATTTAACCGATACAAATTTCAAAGTAGAAAATATTGCTGATATCATCAAAGAATATTATAAAAATTCTGGCTTCTTAAATTACATAAATGAAATAGATAAAAAGAAAGAAGAAAAAGAAGGAAAAAGTGCCGATAAAGAACTCGACAATATCAACGAATTACTTGCAAATATTCTTTCATTTTTCATCAATCCCCCAGAGGATTCCTTAGATTTAGATGAGAATCTCAATGTCAAAGAACTCGATGCACCAACACTTCTTTCCATGTTTTTAGCCAATATCGTCTTGATGTCTCAACAAGATGAAATGGATAATAAAGATGCTGTCAATCTCATGACTGTTCACGTTTCCAAAGGTCTAGAATTCAATGAAGTTTTCATAGCAGGATTAATACAAGGGGTCTTCCCAACATCTCATGCTATTAATTCCATAGATCCAGAAGCTCTGCAAGAAGAAAGAAGAATGTTCTACGTTGCATTAACACGTGCCAAACAAAAGTTACATGTTACTTCATATCGCGGATATAGTTATATAAGCAATACTGCTAATCAATCATCTCAATTTCTTGAAGAAGCAGGTCTATTAAAAAGAAACGTCTTCACTCCATTTTCTACCAATTATACTCCACAGACTACAGCGAAAGTACCAACATATAACAATGTTTCTTCTATCCAAAAGAAAATAAATTCTCTTCCAGAAAAAAAAGTTACAACTGGTCAGATATTCTTGAATTCTTTAGCTAACAATTCAAATACACAAGCTTATAATTATAAAATCGGAATGCAAGTCATTTCCACAAGTTACGGAATAGGTACAGTTACCGAAGTAAACGGAAATAAAGTCAGAGCTGAATTTCCCGATAAAGCCGATAATAAATCCGTTCTATTCATCAACACTTCTCGAGCATTCAAACCAAAAGATATGTAATTCTAGGAGATAAATATGATTCAAGATGAAGATAAAAAACGCGTTCAAGAATTAACTGAACTATTAAATAAATATAATTATGAATATTATATTTTAAATCAATCAAGCGTCAGCGATGCAGAATTTGATTCTTTGATGCAAGAATTAATTGCTCTAGAAACAAAAAGACCTGATTTAAAAAGCAAATTATCCCCTACACAAAGAGTAGGTGGGCAAGTATCTAGCGAATTCAGAAAAATAGAACACAAGAGAATGATGCTATCTTTGGCCAATGCTTTTAACGAAGAAGACTTGCGAGATTTCGATAGAAAAATTCGCCAAGCTACTGGTCTAGATAAAGTACCATATATGGCCGAAGTAAAAATCGATGGACTAGCGATGACTTTAGTCTATGATAATGGAGAACTTCAATATGCCGCCACAAGAGGAGACGGAAATATCGGAGAAGATGTCACACAAAATGTTATCACCATTCATTCTGTTCCTACCCACATTAAAGACAAAAGAAATATCGAAGTGCGCGGCGAAGTTTACATGCCTAAAAAATCACTTGAAGAAATAAATGAAAAAAGAAAACTTAATGGTGAACCACTGCTATCTAACGCCCGTAACGCTGCTGCTGGAAGTATAAGACAACTCGATTCAAAAGTAGCCGCATCTAGAAAATTAAATGCCTATTGGTATTATTTCGTCAACGCTGAAGAATGCGGCTTAAAATATCATTCAGATTCTCTCGATTATTTAAAAACTTTAGGATTCCGCGTAAACGAAGAAAGAAGAAAAGTATTAGGAATAGAAAAAGTTCTAGAATATGTAAAAGAATATACTGAAAAACGTCCTTCGCTTGATTACGATATCGATGGACTTGTAATTAAAGTGGATGAATTAGCTCTTTATGATATTATCGGTTATACGATGAAAACTCCTAAATGGGCTATCGCTTATAAATTTCCTCCAGAAGAAGTTGTAACGCGCATAAACGACATTTTCTTAACTGTTGGAAGAACTGGCAGAGTTGTTCCAAATGCTGTTCTAGAACCGGTTCGCGTTGCTGGCAGCATTATCGCTAGAGCAACATTAAATAATGAAGATTTTGTCAAGAAACTCGATTTAAGAATTGGAGACTATGTATATCTGCATAAAGCAGGAGATGTCATCCCCGAAGTATCCGGTGTCGATTTGAAAAGAAGACCAGCAAATACCAAGCCTTATCTTTTCCAAGATGATTGTCCTTATTGTCATCAGAAACTCGTTCGGAAAGATGCTATTCACTATTGTTTGAATAATCTTTGTCCTTCACGAAATATCAATAAACTAATTTTCTTTGTTTCTGACAAAGGCATGGATATCGACGGAATCGGTGAAAGCCTAGTTGAAGATTTATTCAATTTAAATCTTTTAAGAAAATTTTCTGATTTTTATGATTTAGAAAATCACGAACAAGAAATACTATCTATGGATGGAATGGCTGAAAAATCTTTCATAGCTTTAAAAAATGGAATTGAAAAATCTAAGCTAAACGATGGATATATGTTGCTTTCAGCTTTAGGCATTTTAAATGTTGGTCAAAAAACTAGTAAAACATTGATGAACAAATTTAAAAGTATCGACAATATTGTTAAAGCTTCATTTGAAGAACTTGTGGATACGAGCGATGTTGGAGAAATTACTGCTCAAAACATAATCGATTATTTTAAAAATGAAGATAATTTAAAGGAATATAACATTTTAAAAGAACATGGTATAAACATACTATGTTACAATAAAGGAGAAGCCGAAGATAATTTCTTCAAAGGAAAAAAATTTGTTCTTACTGGAACATTATCAACTTCTGGACGCGATGCTATGACAAAACGTTTAGAAGAACTTGGCGCCATTTCCGCTTCTAGTGTCAGTAAAGCTACAGATCTTGTAATAGCTGGAGAAAATGCTGGAAGCAAATTAACAAAAGCACAAAATCTCGGTATTCGAATTATTCTAGAAGATGAACTTTTAGAGCTTTTAAAAGAAGCAGAAAATAAAGAATAGAAAGAAGGATAAAATGGAAAAAATTACTAAAGTACTTCTTGCTGAATGTGGAAAAAATATTAAATTTCAATTAGGCGAAGAACAATTAGAAATTTTAACTGATGAATTTGATACTATTTTAGCTCAAATGAAATTTTTACATGAAATTCCTGGTCTCGATAGTGTTGAACCTATGACTTTTCCTTATAAAAATCACCAGTTAACTTTAGATGAAGATATTCCAGCCACTCCAGTTGAAGCTGATATCGAATTATCTAACACAAAAAATCGTCTTGGAAATCAAGTCAAAATTCCAAAGGTATTAGGTTAGTGTCTATGAAATACATGAATAAATCAATAAAAAAATTACACGAATTGTTAGTTGCTAAAAAAGTTACAGCCAAACAGTTAACAGAAGAAGCTATTGAATTAGCTAAATCAAACACCAATAATCTTTTAGAAGCAACAAACTATGAACAAGCTTTAAAAGAAGCCGAAGCTATTACAGAAGTAAAAGAAGAAGAATTCTTCAAAGGAATTCCTTATATCGCTAAAGATAATATTTCAACAAAAGGACTTGAAACAACAGCTTCAAGTAAAATACTTGAAGGCTATGTTCCTATTTTCGATGCTGAAGTTATAACACGATTAAAAAATGCCGGTGCAATTCTTATTGCCAAATCTACACTTGATGAATTAGCCATGGGAGGAACTGGCACATCTGGTCATAAAGGTGTAACAACTAACCCTTATAATCCTGAACACTTAATCGGTGGTTCTTCTTGTGGATCAGCAGCTGCTGTTGCAGCAGGTATCGTTCCATTTGCTCTTGGTTCAGATACTGGTGATTCTGTCAGAAAACCAGCTTCTTTTGCTGGACTTGTTGGAATCAAGCCAAGCTGGGGAAGAATTTCTCGTTTAGGTCTTTTTCCTTTTGCCACAAGTATGGACGCTATCGGATACTTTACAAGAAATGTTTATGATAGTGCAAAAGTACTTGAACTTCTTGCTGGATATGATAAAAAAGACATGTCATCAAGCAAAAAAGAAGTTGAAAATTATAGTCACTTTGAAAAAGACACTTCTTCAAAAATAGGTTATTTTAAAGCTATAATTGATAATTTACCTGATGAAGATGTAAAAAATAGTTTCTTTAAAGTACTTGAAGAATTAAAAAAACAAGGACATGAAATTATCGCATACGATTTTCCACAAGATTTATTAAATGCTATATATCCAACTTATATGGTTTTATCCTGTGCTGAAGCAACATCAAATAACGCAAATCTCGACGGAATTCGTTTTGGACCAAATGTTGAAAATGCTAAAGATTATGAAGACTACATTATGAAAGCTAGAACAGCTGGCTTTTCTGATATGATCAAAAGACGTTTCATTATCGGAAGTTTTTCTCTTTTAGCTGAAAATCAAGATGAATTATTCAGAAATGCTCAAAGAGCAAGAAGATTAATTGTTAATGAACTCAACAAATTTTTCGAAGTTGCTGATCATTTAGTTCTTCCTGCATCTCCAAGTGTTGCTCCACTTATTTCTTCTGTCACAACAACTTGGAGTAAAAAACCAGATTTTGTTGATAACCATATGGCATTAGCTAATTTTTCTGGTTCTCCTTCAATTACTCTTCCTTTGGGATTTAAAAACGATTTACCATTTGGCATAAATATTACCACTCGTCCTTTTGAAGAGAAAAAATTATTTGACATTGCATTAAACATTGAAAAAATTACTAAATTAAAAGACCTCGTTGCTAATAAGGAGGAAAAATAAATGAATTTTCAACCAGTAATAGGTATCGAAATCCACGTTGAATTAAAGACCAAATCAAAAATGTTTTCCCGTGGTCCAGTAACTTTTGGACAAATGCCTAACACAGAGACAGTTGCATATGATTTAGGATATCCTGGAGTTATGCCTGTTGTAAATAAACAAGCTGTAAGATATGGAATAATGTTATCCGAAGCCTTACATATGAACATAAGCAAAACTTTATATTTCGATAGAAAGAATTATTTTTATTCCGATTTACCAAAAGGCTATCAAATAACTCAACAAGATCATCCTATTGGTTCTGAAGGATATCTTGAAATTACAACTTCTGAAGGAACTAAAAAAATAGCTATAGAACGTGCCCATTTGGAAGAAGATACCGCAAAACAACTTCACCTTGGCGATATGACTCTTGTCGACTATAACAGAGCTGGAACTCCTCTTATTGAAATTGTCACACACCCAGTCATCAGAAATGGTGAAGAAGCCAGTAAATATGTTGAAGGAATTCGTGAAATAGTTACTTATTTAGGTATTTCTGATGGCAAAATGGAAGAAGGAAATCTCAGATGCGATGTCAACATTTCTTTAATGCCTTTTGGAAGCAAAGTTTTTGGTACAAAAGTTGAAGTTAAAAACCTTAACTCAATCGCCAATGTTAAAGCTGCCCTTGATTACGAAATTCAAAGACAATCAGAAATTCTTCTCTCAGGAGGAAAAATCGATCAAGAAACTCGCCGCTATGATGAAGGTTTAAAACAAACAATCTTAATGCGTAAAAAAACTAGTGCCATCGATTATAAATACTTCCGTGAACCAAATATTTTACCAATAGATCTTACTGAAGAATTCATTCAAGATGCAATTTCTCATATGGAAAAACTTCCTTCAAGCTATCGTCAAGAACTTTCCAAAATTGGTTTATCTTCCTATGAAATTGAAGAAGTTTTACGAAACAAAGAATTTGTTTTATATTTTGAAAAGACTCTTAAAGAAGGAGCAAAAAATCCAAAAACTTTGTGGAATTTACTCATGGTTGATATTTTAGCTTATTTAAATAAGAATGAAATTACACTAAATGAATTGAAATTTGACAATAAAAAATTAGCTAAATTAATCAATCTTCTCGAAGATAAAAAGATCAATTCAAAACAAGGAAAACAAGTACTTGAAGAAATGCTTAATACTGGATTAGATCCTGAAGAAATAACAGCAAAATTAGGACTAGCACAAATTTCTGATTTATCCGAAATTCAAAAAATTGTCGATGAAGTTATAAAAAATAATCAACAATCCGTATCTGATTATAAAGCAGGTAAAGATCGCGCATTAGGATTTATTGTCGGTCAAGTCATGAAAGCTTCTCATGGTAAAGCTAATCCATCCCTTGCTAAAGAATTAGTTTTAAAAGCTCTTGCATAATAAAAACATCTAAAATGGCAGCCAGTAATAAGCTGTCATTTTTTGTACAAAAAAAATGCTAGATAAAAGCAAATCCAGCATCTTATTTCAAAGTTTTAAAAAGTTCCAAAGAAGACTCTTTCACTTTATGAATTGTAATAGTTTCAAACTTCATAATATTGACCAAGCCTTTTTTAGACTTATTTTTCTTCACATCTTTTACTTTCGCCATATAAACATCACCTTCAGAAAGATGAGAAATATATAGAGCTAATTCAGCAGCAAGCTCACGATATTTTAATTTATCTGTTCCGGAAAGTAGAACAACATGTGCACCTGGATGATCAACAACATGAAAGAATAAAGACTGAATAGGAGCAATATCAAAAGTTAAGGATTCATTTTGTAAATCATTCATTCCATAACCAATTTTTCCATATTCTAAAACAAGATAATGTGGCTCATATTTTTTCTTAGAAGATGCCTTTTTTATGCCCTTTTTCCCAGCATTTTTAATATATCCTGTTTCCATCAACTCCGATTTCAATTCCAATATATCACGAGGTGATCCATTTTCTAAATCTAATAATTTCTTTTGCAAATATTTAATATCATCTTCTGTTTGCAAAATTAATTTTTCTAAAATTGGAATTGCTAATTTAGCCTTATGATATTTTTTAAAATATAAATTTGCATTTTCAACAAAAGTTAAAGAATTATCGATAGGAATACTATACCCATCCTTATTTAGTTTAGTCATAGTTCCATCATCTTCTGTTTGATATAAAAATAATATTTGTCCATAATCTTTATAGATTAAACGCTTTTTGCTTGTTTCAACATCAGATTTCAAATTATTCAATTTTTTTACGGCTGTTTTCAAATAAGTATTTAACAAATCACGAAGCTTTTTTTCTTTGATATTCATCGCTATTTTTTTCTGATCGGAAACATAATAATTATAAATATCATTTACTTTGATAATTTTAGCTTCTGGCAAATCAAAAGAAAACGGCATAATTCCTTTAGGAGTAACATAAAGGTCTTTTGATTTTTCTACTTTATTTACAGCTTCTTTTAGCCCAATTTTATCAGCATAAGACTTAAGATAAAATAAAACAGAGCGAGAAAAATAAGGACGTAATTCATCAATATTAGAATAATTATTTGAATGATCTTCTCTTTCTTGCAAAGGAATAAAATTCATTCCGCGAGACATATATCTTGGAGAAAGAATATCACCATGTTCCTTATATAGAGCTATAATCTTATTTGTTTCAGCATTGATGATATAACAATTTGGCAGTTGAGGAACAAGCTCTATTACAATCTTATAATGAGTAACGGTAATATCTAATTCTGGTTTAATTACTTCTGTTTCAATAGTAATTACTCTTTCATTTTTAGTCTTATAAATATCAGTAATTTTTGTTCCTGCTATCCGTTTCAAAATATTTCCAAAAGCGGAATTATCTTCAACTTTTGTAAATTTATCAAAACTATACGTTATAAAAGGTTCTGATGGGTCCATTGAAATTATCAAAGTTCCTCTTCCTTTATTTTCAGTATTTTTTCCAGAATGATAGGGGAAAGCAAAATGAGAATAAGATAGCGAAAAAGAATGATCGAAGAATCCTCCGATCAATTCATTTTTTATTTCTTCAACAATTATATTTAAAACAGTATTATCTAAAGCCATGACAATATTATAGCAAATTTGAATTGAAAATTAACTAAAAAATAAATATTAAACAATTTATATTTTGATAAAAAAATTGTTTTACTTAAAAATTATGCTAAATAAATATATTTATAATTATACCACTATTATATTTCTTTTATTTTTCTTGCCAAACAACTTAGGTTAGTAAATAATATTAGAGTGTTTTTTGGAGGAAAATGTTTATGGCAAAATTCATTTTTGTTACAGGTGGCGTGGTTTCTGGAATTGGGAAAGGCATCGTAGCTTCCTGCATCGGTCGATTATTAAAATCACGTGGAATTAAAGTTTTCATGCAGAAATTTGATCCATATATAAACGTTGATCCCGGCACAATGTCTCCTTATCAACATGGAGAGGTCTATGTTACAGAAGATGGCGCAGAAACAGATTTAGACTTAGGACATTACGAACGATTTATCGATGAAAATCTTTCCAAAGCTTCATCTATAACCTCCGGAAAAATTTATCTTTCTGTCATAGAGAAAGAAAGACGTGGTGATTATTTAGGAAAAACTGTCCAAGTTATTCCTCATATAACTAATGAAATTAAGTCACGTCTCAAAGAAGCAGAAGAAACATCAGGAGCTGATATTATCATCACCGAAATCGGTGGTACAGTTGGCGATATAGAATCACTTCCATTCATTGAAGCTATTAGACAATGGAGAAGAGATGTAGGATATAATAATACTTTCTATGTCCATGTTACATTGCTTCCATTATTAACTACAACAAATGAACTAAAAACTAAACCGACTCAACATAGCGTTAAAGAATTAAGATCACTTGGTATTCAACCAGATATGCTTGTCTTACGTTCTTCAAAAGCCGTAGATAATGAAATTAGAGAAAAAATCGCAAATTTTTGTGATGTCAACACTGAATCCGTTATCATCAATAAAAATCTAAACAATATATATCAATTAGTAACCAATCTCGCCAAACAAAATGTCGATAAATTAATTTTAAATCATTTCAATTTAGAAGCAAAAGAATCTGATTTAACAGAATGGAATAATTTAATTTATAAAGTTAATCATCTTGATGGAAATATCAAAATTGCATTAGTTGGCAAATACGTACAATTACACGATGCTTATTTAAGCGTGAGTGAAGCCTTAAAAAGTGCTGGATATGAAGTTGGAAAAAATATAGAAATCGATTGGATTAATTCTGATGAATATGATAGTCCAGATTTTATCGAACATTTAAAACAAGCAGATGGCATTTTAGTTCCAGGAGGATTTGGGCATCGTGCCACAAAAGGAAAAATATTAGCTGCAAAGTTCGCTAGAGAAAACGATATACCTTATTTAGGAATTTGCTATGGAATGCAGCTTGCTGTAATTTCATTTTTAAGAGATGTCTGTGGAATAAAAGATGCTAATAGTACTGAAATTGATTCTAATTGCTCAGACCCAGTTATTGAATACTTGCCTGACCAATACAAAGGATTAAATCTCGGTGGAACATTAAGACTTGGAGCCTATGAATGTCAGCTTGTAAATAATACATTAACAAAGTCTTTATATAATCAAGATTTAATAAAAGAAAGACATAGACATAGATACGAATTCAACAATAAATATCGAGAAATACTAGAAAATCACGGAATGAAAGTATCAGGCATCAATCCACAGACTAATCTTGTTGAAATAGTTGAAATTCCATCTCATCCTTTCTATGTTGGAGTTCAATTTCATCCTGAATTCAAATCTCGTCCTACTAAGCCTCATCCTGTATTTTTAGGATTTATTAAAGCTTCATTAAATAGATCAAAAAATAAATAGAAAAATAATATGTTGTTTGATTATCCATATAATTAAAATAGATTTCAACAACTTTTTATCAATAAATATTGGATTTTTTTCAATTATTCTTGTAAGTAGAATTTTATATTGTTAAGATAGTATTGCATGAATAATATTTATGCTAAACAGAAAGGTCTTCTAATGACAGGAAAAGTTAAGATGTTCAACAAAGAAAAAGGCTATGGCTTCATCCATGGTGAAGACAACAAAGACTATTTCTTTCACTACTCCGCATTAATTATGGAAGGCTTTAAGACAATCGCTGAAGGAACTAATGTAACATTTGAAGTTGAATCCAGTGAAAAAGGTCCTAGAGCTGCCAGTGTTAAAACTGCTGAATAAAAAAAATTGAACATGTAAGTAGCTATATTTATAGCTACTTTTTTTATGCTTTACTAAAATTTACTTTAATAAAGTAATTATATATAAAAACAATTTGTTATGTTAGAATATACAAGTTAAGAAATTATTATTAATAAGGAGAATATATGTCATTAAAAGCAGGTATAGTTGGTCTTCCAAATGTTGGAAAATCAACATTATTTAATGCAATAACCAAAAGTCATGTTGTCGCTGAAAACTATCCATTTGCAACTATTGAGCCTAATACAGGAATCGTTCCTGTTTCAGATGAGCGCTTTGATAATTTAGTAAAGTTATTTCATCCTAAAAAACAAGTAAAAGCAACATTTGAATTCACAGATATCGCCGGATTAGTTAAAGGCGCTTCAAGAGGCGAAGGACTAGGAAATCAATTCCTTGGAAATATCCGTAATGTCGATGCTATAGTCCATGTTGTTCGTTGTTTTGAAAGCGATGAAATAATTCATGTTGAAGGTTCAGTTGATCCTGTACGTGATGTTGAAACCATAAAATTAGAGCTTATTATGTCAGATGTTGATCTATTGAACAAAAGACTTGTAAAAGTACAAAAGAAAGCTCAAATGGGGGCTGATAAGGATTCTGTTGCAGAATATAACTTAATTAACAAACTTTTAGAACCACTAAATAATGGCGATTGGTTAGGAGCAAATTTCCCATTAACAGAAAATGAAAAAAAATTAGCTTCTTGTTTCAATCTTTTATCACTAAAGCCTGTTATTTATGTAGGAAACATCTCAGAAGAAAGCTATGCAAATCCTGAAAATGACAAATACTTTAAAAAGTTATTAGACTTAGCTGAAAAAGAAGGAGCTGAAGCTATTCCAGTATCAGCAAAAGTCGAAGAAGATCTTTCATTATTAAATGAAACAGAACGTCTGGAATACTTGGAAATGCTCGGTACTAACTTGTCAGGTCTTGATAAAGTTGCTAAAGCTTCATACGATATTTTAGGTCTCAAAACTTTCTTCACAGTTGGCGAAGATGAAGTAAGAGCCTGGACTTTTAAAAATGGAATGACAGCACCTCAATGTGCAGGAGTAATTCACTCTGATTTTGAAAGAGGATTTATCAAAGCTGAAGTTTATAATTACAACGATATTATGGAACATAAATCTGAAGTTGAACTTCGCCAATTAGGAAAAATAATGACTGTAGGAAAAGAATATATTGTTAAGGACGGAGATATCATCTTCGTAAAATTCAATGTATGAACTTAATTGGAACATCATTTGATATTCATCAATTATCCCAAGGAAAAGGTATTTTTCTAGGAGGTATTTTTATTAAATGCAATTATAAAGCCATTGCAAGAAGTGATGGTGATGTATTGCTTCATGCTCTTAGCGAAGCCATTTTCAGTGCCTTAGGATTAGAGGACTTAGGAACTTATTTTCCAGAAAGTGCCCCAGAAACAGAAGATATGGATAGTTCAATTATTTTAGATTTTGCAATAAAAAAAATGAAAGAAAGAAATTTTAAAATACAAAACCTTACTGTTCATATTCTTTTACAAAATCCCAAACTCAGTCCTTTTAAAGAAGAAATAAAAGAAAATATTTCTAGCTTAACAAATCTTTCAAAGCAATTTATTGCTGTTCACGCTGGAACTACTGAATCACTAGGATCTATTGGAAATAATAAAGCAATTGGTTGCTTTGCCAGTGTATTATTAACAGATCAAGCTGCTTAAATGCAGCTTTTTTAATAATAATAGATGTTGCTTTTTATCCCCTTGGCAGAATTATATAATTGAAAAGGTGTTAGGTCATCAGCTTTAAAAAAAGCATCACCATTTTTTTCATTTACTCTATTTGCTACTTTTTGAAACAATCTTTTAGCGGCTTTTTTATCATTTAAATATTGATCATCATCTTTACCCACATATACTCCTATTGTGGCATAAGGAGTGAATCCTATAACAAAACTTGCACTATCTACAGTTCCAGTTTTTATTGCCATCTTCTTATTGACAGGGTAATAAAGCATAGTTGGAGCTGTATAAGAATTAAAACATGGATCAGTGCTTGCCCTTAGTAAATGACACATCACTAAAGATTCTTTAGGATTAAATAATTGAATTTTATTCGTTTCATTTTTCTTTTCATTTCTATTTATTTTATATGATGAATAATAGATAGGTTCTTGATATATACCTCCGCTTGCTAAAGAGTTATAAATCGAAGTAATTTTAATTAAACTTGTGGAAATACTTCCTAAATAATTAGAAACATTTTCCTCGATATCAATGACGACTTTTGCTAATCTATTCTTTAACATCTTTGATCCTAAAAGCAATCCTATTTTAGTAGAATAGATATTATCAGATGTTGCAATTGCTTCAACCATTGTAATGTTTCTATTTGCATATTTGTTTCCGGCATTTTTAGGACTATAACTAACTCCATTTTCCAAATAAAATGTTGTTGGTTTAGATAATATTTTTGTAAGCGGTGAAACCCCATGTTCCAAAGCAATTGTATAGAGTATTGGTTTTATAACTGAACCTATAATCTTATTTGAAAAAATAGCACGATTGAAAGAAAAATCATTTATTCCTCCAATCAAAGCTTTAACTTTAAATGTATTAGGTTCCATAACAACAATACTTACTTCAGCATCTTTTTCAGTTACGCATTCTTTAGCATATTTATAAATATCCTTTTCTAAATCAACATCTAAAAATGGATTTATCTCAAAAGAATTTGTTCGCAAATTTTGCTTTTTATTTAAAGAATCTGCTATCGCTTGATAATAAGAAATATTAGGGTTGTTTTTATTTTCAATATTATCCTTATAAGGGTAATTATTTTTTAACTCACTTATTTCATCTATTTTTATATAGTGGCGATAATACAAATTATCAATAGCTTTTTCATAGATAATTTTTGACGTATTTATATTCTTTCTAGGTGAATAATTATTTGGAGAAGGCAAAAGACTTAATAAGAAAATAGACATTTGTTTTGTTGCAAATTTTCCTGAACAAGCAAAGTAACTTTGACAAGCTTTTTCAAAGCCATATAAATTTTCGCCAAAATAAGCGGAATTTAAATATAACGTTATAATTTCTTTTTTTGATAAACTATTTTCTATTCTTCTTGCATAGTATAATTCTTCTAATTTTCGTGCATATGATTTTTCATTATTTAGATATAAAATTCTAGCTAATTGTTGTGTTATTGTACTTCCGCCTCCAACAATTTTATTGCTGACAGTATTATCGATTAAACTTTTGACAATCCGTTTTATATCGTATCCTTTATGGTTATAAAAATTTTGATCTTCTAATCCTATAAGATATTCAAAAACATAATTTGGTATTTCATCTTCAGTTAAATATTCTGTTATATTTCCATTTGAATAATAAATGTAATCATCTTTTTCTTTAATCAATATATATCCAGGTTTATCAATATATAATCTTCCTGATAAAGAAACAAAAGCTTCAAAACTAAAAAATGGAAGGAAAGCTAATAAAATACTTATTATTCCAAAATATATAAATATTCTTTTTTTCATGTTTTTATTATGGTTGCTTTTTTATATTATAGACAAAAAGTATTAGCTTAAAAGCAACTATGTTATACTATTACAAGAAGAGGATGTTTAAATATGGAAACATTAAAACTAATATTAATTTGTGTTTTAATAGTTATTGGAATTATTTTGTTCTTTCTTTTAATCTTCTACTTAATCGGTAACATTTATAATGGTCTAGTCAGAAGAAGAATGCGAGTAAAATCTTCTTGGTATGAAATAAATAAACTTTTCACAAAATTTTTTGAAATTCTACCTGAAGTAATAAAAACAAGTACAAATAAAGAGTTCAAAAAAAACACAAAGTGCATTTATCAAAATTGGAATAATTTAAAAAATAAAGATGATATTCTTTTTATCGCAAAAGAGTATTATAAATTTTTAGAAATATATTCTAAAAATAATGATTTGCAAAGCGATAATGACATTTATCTATTTATTGAAGAATACATTGATAAAATTAATTTTTCTATTCCTTTTTACAATGAAAATGTTGAAAACTATAATCATTTTAGAAAACTTCCAGTAAATATAATAATGGCAAAAATTTTCAAATTTTATCCAGCTACTCCAATTGAATTTTAAATAAAGAAATCATCAAAATAATTTTGAAAATCGAACACAAGTTCTTTTTCACTTGTAATTAATTCTTCATATCCAATCTTGATTTTTATATTATCTATATTTTCATCTTTATAAATTACTATTTCATTTTCAGTTGTAAAAAATTTTTTATCATTATAAGAAACATGATAACCAATATTTCCATATATTTTTTTATAGACTTCATCATTGATCAATTCATTGCTCATTTTAATGATATATCTATCATCATATTCAAATAAAACACCTTGCGGAGAATATTCTATAGGTAAAGGATAAATTTCTATATCTTTATAATTAGGTAAAGTTGTCATCATCTGATATTCTTTCGGAATCAAATCATTTGGGTAATATAAATCATCAGCAAACTTAACAACATTAGTGTGAAATAAATTATTGGACTCTGCAAAAGACTTTTTATTAGCAAGTTTTTTCATAATTTCTTTAAAGATATTTTTAGATATTTTTTTGCGATTATCTCCTTTATAAAAATAAGACTTCTTATTTTCTTCTGGTTTATCAAATCCTGACCAAACTGCTAAACTATATTCTTCAGTAAACCCAACAACTAAAGAATCTTTATCACAATTTATAGGAAATCCATATTTTTTACATATAGATAAAGGATATTGACCAGTACCAGTTTTTCCACCAACTTTTATGCCATTAAGTTTAATTTGATCTAATCCATTATATCCATTATCAACATTATAAAGAAGCATTTCTCTTATTATATTTGAAGTTTCTTCATTGACAATTTTACTTTCTTTATTTTTATTTTCGTATAATATTTTTCCATCATGTGTGCATATTTTTGATATTAAACTCGGCTTAATATATGTACCATCTTTAGCAATCATACGATAACTAGCGGCTAAATTAATCAAACTAATACCTTCAGTCATTCCACCAAGTCCATAACTTTCTGTATAAGGACCTTCATCCATCAATCCTATATTAGTCAAATAGTCTTCCAAATAATTTTCACCATATTTTTTTGTTAATTCATTTAGAGCATTAATAGCTGTTGTATTTTTTGAATATCCAAAAGCATCTTGGAAAGTAATTTTTCCAACATAATTATTACCAGCATTCTTTAAAGGAGTGCCATTCAAATAAAAAGTTTCTTCATCTAATAATGTCTTTGCTCGATGATAATCTAATTTTTCAACCGCTAAAAGATATTCAAAAACTGGTTTTATCGTACTAGCTGGCATGACTTTTTTATCATATGCCCTATTAAATAATCTTCGTCCATTATAATTTCTACCACCGATTATAGCTGCAACTTGCCCAGATTCATTTTTTATTAGAGCAGCTCCTATCTGCACAATTTCATCACTAAAATTAACTATATTTCCATTTTGAATTTCATCAGCGATTATCTGTGCTGTTGGTTCCATATAAGTATAAATTTTCAATTGATCACTATATGGATCTAAGCCTGTCAATTTATATGTTTCCTCATATACAGCATCAATATAAGCCTGATATGGCAAAGTATCTTCAGAAATATTTTTTTGGTATAAAATATCCTCGACATGTGTATTGATTGCTAAAATATACTCATTTTCACTAATAAAATTTAAATTTTTCATTCGAGATATTACCAAATTCTTTCTAGCATTGGCCTTTTCTGGATGCTTAAATGGTTCTATAGCACTTGGCGATTGAACAAGTCCAGCCAAAGTAGCGGATTCAACTAAGGATAAATCCTGAACTTTTTTATTAAAAAATTTACTAGAGGAATAACATATTCCAGGATAAACAGGATCGAAATTTACTCTATTAAAATACATCTCTAGAATTTCTTTTTTGTCATATTCACTTTCTAAAGAAAGACTCAAAAGTAATTCTTTTATTTTTCTTTCAAAAGTCTTATCAGATGTTAAAAATAAATTTCTGGCCAATTGTTGAGTAATCGTAGAAGCGCCTTGAATATTCGAAGAAAAAATATTGTGAAATATAGAGCCAAAAACACGATGAATATCAACTCCATCATGATAAAAAAATGTTGTATCTTCAATAGCAACTATTGCGTTTAAAAGCGATTGAGGTAATTCCTCATATTTTATTTGTCCTTGACTTTTTCCAACTTTTTGAATAACGTTCCCATTAATGTCATATATCTCACTCGCATAGATTTCAGGATTTTTAACTAACTCTGGTTTTTTTAAATCACTGGAAGCAACAAATAAGTAACATGATGTAGCAAAAAACACTATAGTTATCGATATAGTATAAAAATTTACTAAAAAACTAACTAATTTTTTCCCTTTCTTCATCTTTAAAATAAGCTGAATCCATCGCATCTAAAATTTTCAAACGCGGAACATAACTAGATTCAATTAAATATCCATTTTCTTTAGCATCATCATAATTTAATGAATTTTTCAACCCTTTATCTTTTAAATAAGTAATATATTTAATATCTATAAGATAAGTCTCATCTTTGGTCATAAATCTCAATAAAACAAAAGCTAAGCCGCCCATAGAATCAACCATTTTCAAATGAGAATATTGATGATCACCTAATCTATCCAAAGAAAAAATATGTGTTTTTGTCTCTTTGCATTCAAAATCGATATACTTTGTCTTATACATTCCATTATAATCAGTTGTAGATTTAGCATCATAGTAAGCTTCAGTAATCATATGCGTATTTGTTTTGGACATTTTAAACACTCTAATAGGTGTTGGTTTTTTATAAAAAAAAGCTAGATTGTGCTCAATATAATATTGAGCACTTAATGCCACTTCTTTTTCTAAACTCATTCCCATATTTCTTCTATTTGTATTCGCATTTAAATTGTTTTTTTCTATAGAAATAGTTTTTTGACCATTAGGATACTTAATCATGCTTGTCCTTTCAAGATTATTTTCTATATTTTTTTATCATTTATTCAAAATATTCTATCAATAATTCCATAAGTTTGTTTTTAGTTATAGTTTCGCCGTTAATTATCCTTTTTAAAATTTCAAACATAAAATTGGATTCTTTTAATTTATTAGAATCGTTCAATAAAATTTTTAAATAATTATCCGCTAAAATCTCTGGGCTTTTAGTCACTTTATCATAAAGATTTAAAAGATTGAAAGCATCATTATAAGAATCATGTGCTTGTCCACAAGGAAGAACAGAAAAGATTTCCATCAATTTTAACTGGGAAAAAGCTTTTCCACCATTTTCCATATTTACAACATATCTTGAAATAAAAGTAGAAAAATCCCAAATTCTTTTTGCTAAAAACCATGAAGTAGAAAAAGCAACATCTCCTAAAGAATAAAATGAAGCAGTATATTTGAGCATGGTTTTATCCAAATTTCCAAAAACAACAACTCTTAAATTACTATCAAATGTTCCTAAAATTTTAGTCAACATTTTATTAGCTGTAGTATAATCAACTGCTTTTTCCGAAATTATATCTTCAGTTATTCCAGTCAAGTCTGTAACAACTTTGCCGACTTCTTCATGAGGCTTACAATAAACTTTAAGATGTTTAAAAGGAATAGAACGATCTATTCTTTTTTCATCATCTAAACTTACTAAGATTGCACCTATTTCTATTATTTCATGATGATATTGCGTTCCTTCGAGATCAAGGAATAATAGTTTATCTGTCTTTGGAAATTCATTTTGTAATATTTTCATCGATAATTATTCTATGTTATACCTAAAATAAAATCAAGGAATGACAATAGCCCGATAGCAATTTGAAATAAAACATATACATAAGTGAACAAGAAAGAAGGTGAAAAATGTTCAATAATAACTGTGGTTGCCGAAATAGACAATCCATGCCTTATATAAATTGTGAAAGTTACACTTTATCAATGCGTCCCGAATGTGAAATATCCGCTTTAACAATGAATTTAGTTCCTAATGTTTCAACAGCGGCCGTATGTGAATTTGTAACTTATACATTAACTATTACTAATAATTGTTCTTCGAGTTTAACAAAGCCTATTCTCAATGTAAATTTAGGTAACTCTTTATGCTATAACAAAGGGACTTTAACTGTAGACGGCACAGCTAAAGCTGATGTAACATGCTTGCAGAATTTAGTTCTAGATGATTTAAACTCAGGAGCAACAGTAACAATTACTTTCCAAGCTCGAGTAATGAACAGTAGACGTTATAACATTTGCAATGCTAGTTTAACATATGCCCTATCTTGTTGCTGTTTAACAAGATGCTATAAAACTATTTCTAACGATGCGCTAGTACAAGTTTGTCAATGTTGTAGTTCACAGACTACTTCTGCATAATTAATAGTTTTTAAAGGTTGGCGAAAGCCAACTTTTTATTTGTAATAAACTACCACCATAATCTTAAAATTGATATAATTTAAATATGAATATAGCAATTATATTAATGGCCGGGAAAGGCGAAAGAGCAGAAACTACCATTCCTAAACAATACATAATAATAGATGGAAAACCAATATATGAATATTGTCTTTTGCAATTTTATCGCAACAAAAATATCGATAAAATTATTTTAGTAACAGATAATATTTATTACGATAAGGTTAAAGATTATATTTCACTGCAAAAATATGATAATAAATGTGAAGTTACTATCGGGGGAAAAAGTCGGAAAGAAAGTGTTTTAAACGCTTTAATATATCTTGGAAATAAAATTGACAAAGAAGATATAGTTCTTGTTCACGATTCGGCCAGGCCATTAGTAGATGAAACAATTATAAATGACAATATTAAAGTTGCTTCTTGTAATAAAATTGCTGTTACTGCTATAAAAGCAACATCAACATTAGTTGAAATAGATACGGATAATAAAAGTACTAAAAATTATTTAGATCGTTCAAAAATAATGGAAATCCAAACACCACAATCTTTTAAATTTTCTAAATTTTTAAAAGTAAGTGAATATTATCGAGAAAAATCAGAACAAACAGATGATTCACAAATATTCTTTAAAGCAGGAGAAAAACTTGAATTTGTTAAAGGAAACTGCTTTAATTTTAAGATAACTACAATGGAAGATATAAAACTTTTTATGACTATTATGAATTCTAAAATGTGAGGCTAATTATGGAAACTGAAAAATTATTTATAGGTAAAACAAAAAAGCAATGGATAATAACGTTATCATTTATATTATTGCTATCACTTATTTCAATGTTGCAAATTTTGTTCAAATTTACTGATAGTACTATAACAATAATCGGTTATCAAATAGATGTTAATCTTTTAATTCAATCATCTATTATTGGATTAATTTTACCATTAGCATTAATTTTAGCTTCTTACTTTATTATCAAATATTTAAAGCCTCAAGAAAAAATATCCACCAGAAATATGATATGGGCAATTATACTTTTTATCTGTGGTCTAGCCGCCGAAATTGTTTTAAATTTAATTTTTATTTTCTATGCTAAATTACCAGCTTTAGTATTTTTTCCAATCGATACCTTTATAGTTCTAATTTATACATACTTATGCTATGAATTGTGCTTTTTAGGGCACTTTGATGATCCTTCACGTTTTTTTGAAATATTTAGATTTGCTCTTGTCGGTGCAATTTCTGCAATATTCGATTTTTCTGTCACAAGCTTAATGCGTTTTGTAATATTAAAAAATTTAGAAAATGCTTTTGCTATTTCGACAATTTCTGTTACATGTGGTTTTTTAGTCAGTGTTATAATCAACTATCTTTGTTCAATTACAATGGTATTTAAAAATTCAACCGATAAAAACATTTCTAAAACTTCAAAAGGAGTCATTCTTTTTGTCTTTTTATCAGCTATCGGCCTTTTCATGGGCATGGGATTAGAAGTAATTTTCTTTGATTTGCTATCTCTTCCTGAACCAGTATGCTTCATTATTAGAACATTAATAGTTCTTATCTGGAATTATGTTTCAAGAAAACTATTTATCTTTAAATAAATTAAAACATTAATAATTCATTTAAAGACTAAATTAATTTGTGCATTATTTTTTCACATTTTACCTATATAAAGTAGGAGGAAAAATATGTTCAAAATAATAATTGTAGCTTTAGTTGTAACAATAGCTGGCCTTTTCGTTTTAACTAAAATCGATCCCAGTAATTCTCAAAACAGTCAAGGAAATATTTCAACCGTATCACAAGCACAAATCGGCGAAGGACAAATTAAAGTAGTAATAACAGGGCAAATTGTATATCCAGGAGAATACATATGCAATAAAACCGATACTTTAGGAAGTTTAATTCTTAAAGCAGGTGGAACATTGGATGATGCAGATAAAAACGCATTTAATGAAGATTTAGTTATCGGTGATCTCAATGAATTTTATATCAGTCCTATAAGCAAAGCTCCAGATACATGTGTAATTGAAAATATTACTAAAGTAAATATAAATACTGCAGATAGTAAATCTTTGCAGAAAATTGGTTTAAGTGCAACGTTAGCAGATGCTGTTATATCCTATAGACAAGCTAATGGAAATTTTAAGTCAATTGAAGAAATTAAAAAAGTATCTGGCATCGGAACTAAAACATTTCAAAACATTCGCGATTATATAACGATAAAGTGATTATTTTTTATTCTTTTCTTTCTTATATAATCGGTATTTTTTCTTCTCAAAAAATATGGTTATCTTCCTTTTTTCTTCTTTTAATACTATTTATTATATTCAAATATAAAAAGGAAAAAGATAAACTAAAGCCAACCTTATTTTTGATATGTCTATTTTTTACTTTTGGAATAATAAGACCTTTTCTATATTTATCAGGAAAAGAATTTAATTACGATAATCTAATAGGGGTTGTATATAAGGCCGAGAATAACTACGCTTTAATAGCCACACTAAAAGGTAATTATTATATTAAAGAATCCAATTTAGAAGTTGGTGACATTCTTTCTCTTTCTGGGAAAAGCGAACTTGCGCTTTTTTCTCATTATGAAAATAGTTTTAACTTCACCTCATATCTTCATCATCGCTTTGTTGATTATAAGATAGAAAAACCTTCTATAAATTTTCTTTTTAAAAATCCTTTAAGAATTAATTCATACAAATCATATTGCCTTAATTTTCTAGAATCAGAAGAAAAAATATTAGCTTCTTCTATTCTTTTTGGTGATTCGTTATCAGAATTAAGCTCTTACGATTCGTTATCAAAATTAGGAATAAATAGAATCTTTTCAACTTCAGGAATACATTTAACCTTTTTTATTCAGATAATAAAAGAAAAATATCAAGGAAAAAAGTATTATATAACCATTCAAAAATTAGAATTGCTGTTTTGTTTAATTTTCTATTTTTTAACTGGATTTAAATTTTGTTTTTTAAGACTTATCGTCGAAATATTACTAAGTATATATTTAAACTATAAATCTATATTTATAAATAGACTTTTATTTATATCTTCTACAGCATTAATCATACTATCTCTCAATCCATATTATATTTTTGAACCAGGTTTTATATATTCTTATTTAATATTATTTTTTCTTCTGCTTATTCCAAAAAAGAAATATTCATTAAAATTTATACAAACTATTACAAAAAGTATTTATTCCTTTATCATTGTTTTGCCAATAAATGCTTTTTATTACTATGAAATAAATGCTCTCTCGCTTATTTTTTCAACTATAATTATTCCATTAGGAATTGCTGAATTACTTCTTTGTTTACCTCTATTAGTTTTTCCGTATTATGGATTGATTTTAAAATATCCATTAAAAATTATCTATAAAATATTAACTTTCATTGCAAATTTTAAATTGATAATTAATTGTGGAAAGCCTTCTATCATTTTTTTAATTATTTTTTACTCATTATTAATTATCATTTGCTTAACTTCTTTTTTAAAAGCCAAAAAAATATTTAAAGTTTCTATTATTTTCTCTTTATTATTTTGCTCAACTCTTTTTATACCAAAGTTTTCATTCAATGATCAAATAACTTTCATCGATGTCGGTCAAGGAGATTCAACATTATTAACTTTCGATAATAAGCATTATCTTTTTGATACAGGAGGAAATCTTCATATCGATTTAGCAAAATCATGCCTTATTCCATATTTTAAAAAAAATAAAATCAGAGAACTAGAAGCTGTTTTTATCACACATCGTGACTTCGATCATTATGGTGCTTTGGAAAGTTTAAAAACCAAATTCCCGATAAAAAATATCTATGATAATTATCAGATTGAAAATTTTAATTATGGTAATTTAAACATAACAAATCTAAATAAATTCCAAGAAGGTAAAGATACTAATTACGATAGCGGTGTCTATTATATAGAAACACCTAAGAAAAATATTTTAATAATGGGAGATGCACCAATAGAAATTGAAACAAAAATAATGAAAACTTATTCTGATTTAAATGTCGATATTTTAAAAATAGGTCATCATGGCTCAAATACCTCTTCAAGTTTTGAGTTTTTAAAATATATAAATCCCAAAATAGCAATTATATCTTGCGGATATAAAAATTATTATGGACATCCTTCAGAATCAGTTATAGGTAACTTAAATATTTTAAAAATTCCTTATAAAAGAACTGATCAAGACTTTACAATCGCTTACATTTTGTAATGAAAACGTTTTCAATCAAATATAGTGGAGAAAATTTAATTTTTAAAGTATAATTAACGCGCTATGAAAAATATATTAATACTTGATATCGGAAATACAATGATCGATAGCTATTATCAAAATGAGACGAATGAGTTTTTCTTCACAATCGAAAGAAAAGGGCAATGCGATTTATTCCTTGAAAGTTATTTAAAAAAAATAGATGAATATTTTTTAAATGATTTAAGTGTCTATATTTCAAGTGTAAATAGACCTGCTGAAAAAAGAATTGTAGACTATTTTACACATAAACAGACACCTATTTATTCTCTAAATAGTTTATTGATGGAAAAATATATTAAAGAAAACAATTTCACTATCAATAATATTGCTTTTCTAGGATCAGATTTATTTGCTGATATAGTCGGTTCAAATTATAAAAATAATAAAGCAGAACTTGTCGCAGATTTTGGAACTGCTAGCAAATTATTGCTTGTCGATCAAAATAAAACTTTTCATGGTGGATGTATTTTTCCAGGAATCTATAGTTGTTCAAAAACTTTATCAGCACAAACTGATTTATTAGAATTTACACCTATAGAGATACCCGCTAATATTATATCTTTAAAAACTGATGAAGCTATAAATGCTGGAGCTTTATATAGTGCAGCTTTCACTGTTAAAGGATACTATGAATATTTAAAAATGACTTATCCTGATTTGCATCTTTACATAACTGGTGGCTGTGGTGGAATCTTAATTGAAGCTATGAAAAAAATAAGATTTCATGATTATACTTTTGATAGATTCAGAATAATTCGCGGAATAATAAACGCTTTCGATATAAAAGATAAAATAAGGGGAAACATGATTTATGAGAAGAAATAACTCAATATACTATATTGCTTTATATGCATTATTTATTGCCTTGATGGCAGTTTTTACATATGTACCTTTCATTGGTTACATAAGCCTTGGCGTTGTATCAATGACAACTGTTCATATTCTCGTTTTAACATTTGCTTTTTTAACAGGTTGGAAACATGGTTGGGCTTTTGGATTAATCTTTGGTGTATTTTCTTTAATAAAAGCAGCTACACAACCTGCAAGCTTTCTCGATCCTTATTTTGTTAATCCTCTAATTAGTATTTTTCCACGTGTAGCCTTTGCCTTTGTTGCTGGAATACTATTTGATTTAGTTAAAAAGACTATAAAAAATAAAGCAGTTCAAATTCCATTATTTATATTTATTTCTGCTTTTGTTACTCTTTTACATTCCGTTTTAGTTTTAGGTATGTTAGGTGTATGCTACTTTAGCGACGTCAATAATAAACTTTTAGAAAATGGCGGATATTGGGTCGCCTTTGGCTCAACATTGCTTTTAAATACTCTTCCTGAAATGGCTTTGGCTGGTGTATTAGTTACTCCAATTTCTTTAGCACTAGAAATTCCTTATTCTTATATTTTTAGAAAAAAATATACAGTTACTCCTATTATTACAGTTACTCCTATTGATAAAAAAGAGACTGAAGATATCAAAAATATTGAAGTTCAAGAACAACCTGTAAATAAAATAAAACAAATAGAAAACGAAATAGAAAATAACGATAAAAAATAAAAAGTTCTAGTCGATTGACTAGAATTTTTTTATTATGATTCAAAGAATTTAGAAAAACTGAAAATTTTTTGAGTTTTTTTAAATTGGTTGCTATAAAAAATTTAATATTTAAATTTTAAGATAAAAATTATGTTCAATCGATTGAAAACTACTTTATTTCCTACATAATATTCCACTCTTTTTTATAGTCTGAAAATATGGTATATTTAAAAAGAAGTTAAATAGAAAGGAAAAACCTTAATTAAGGTTTTCAAAAAATTAAAATGAACGATAATCAAAATAATTTTTATAGAGAAACTACTTATAGAGAATTAATTAAGCCTTATCTAGATGAAGCAAAAAAAGAACTCATAAATTACTTGAGCATTAATTCTGTTTATGATGAAAAAACAATCACAGAAAAAACTCCTTATGGTCAAGGCGTTGAAAAAGCTTTAACTTTTTTAGCCGATCTTGGAAAACGTTTAGGATTCAATGTCGATAGAGTAGATCATCATTGCACAGAATTAAGCTATGGTGAAGGAAAACTTTTAGATATCTATGCACACGCTGATGTTGTTCCTGTTAGCGAAAACTGGGTTCATAAACCTTTTGAACCTACAATTGAAGGCGATAAAATATTTGCTAGAGGTGCCTGTGATGATAAAGGACCAGGCTTAGCAAGTTTATTTGCCGCTAAAGCTCTTCTTGACAACAATAAACTAAATGGTTTCAAATTACGTATAATTTTCGGCGGCGATGAAGAAAGAGGTTCTTCTTGCTTAGAATATTATTTCAATGAATATAAAAAAGAATATCCAACCTATGGTTTTACTCCAGATGCTGACTTTCCTATGATTTATGCTGAAAAAAGCATTCATACTGTAGAACTTATAAAAGAATGTCCAAAGTTAGCTTCACTAATTGAAGATTTTGATTTTGGAAAAGCTACAAATATTGTCCTAGATGAAGCTACTGCAATATTGAAAAAAGTTGAAAATTTAGAAAACAAAGTTAAACATTATCAAGAAAATCATAAAGATATAAATCTTGTTTTAAATGACAATACTCTTAAATTTTTCGGAAAATCAGTCCATGGTGCCACACCATGGTTAGGAGTAAATGCTGGTCTTCACCTTTTAAATTTCTTCGGAGAAGAATATGGTATTGAAGAATTATGCAAACTATTCATTGCTCTTGAAAAAGGAGATGGAAAATCTTTTGGTGGAGACTTTACTTCTGAAACATTTGATTCAACTTCATATGCTATTGGAAAAATGAACTTCAAAAATAACACAATTAAATTAATTATCAATCTTCGTCTTCCAGAAAACGTAAATATATCCGAACCTATAGAAAAATTAGAAAAATTTACTTCAAGCAAATGCAATGACTTAGGTGGTTGCGATGCTCTTGTTATTCCTCTTGAATCAACTTTAGTTCAAACATTATGTAATGTTTATAAAGAAGAAACTGGTGATGAAATCAATAAACCTTTAGCAATTGGTGGAGGAACCTATGCAAAAGAAAGTAAAAATTCTTTAGCTTTCGGACCGACATTCCCTGGACGTGATTTCTTCATACATCAAGATGATGAATATTTCTTTATTTCTGACTTTGAAAATATTATCGGAATTTATGCCCACGCTATTGATGCTTTAGGAAAAGCATTGAGGGAGAATAAATAAAATGCGCTTACGTCATAAAACTTGGCAAGAAGAAATGATATCTTCTCATAAAGATATCGCTCTTGAAAAAACTGCTATCGATGAAAAATCTATTCCACCATTTAATATGTTAGAAATCGGATCTGGCTGTGGATTATTCCTTTTAGAGCTTGCTAAAAAACATCCAGAGAATCAATATCTAGGTGTTGAAATTCAAAGAACTGCCTTTGCAATCGGCATAAAAAAATATGTTACTGATGAAAATAGACCTACAAATATTCATTATATTAATGCCCCTATTGAAGCTCTTCTTCCAACATTAGAAGATGAATCATTGGATTGTATATTTTTAAATTTCAACGATCCTTGGCCGAAGAAAAGACATCATCGTCGCCGCTTGACATATCCAACAAAATTAGAAGAATACTATAGAGTATTAAAAAAAGGTGGAAAACTTCTAGTTAGAACAGATAATGATGATTATTTTGAAGGAACAAAAGAATATTTTGCTGAATTCAACAAATTTTCCTATAAAGTTGATGAAAATGCTGAACCTTTTGAAGTAATGAGTGAATATGAATCAAAATTCAGATCTACAGGCAAATCTATCCACGCTTTAAGTGCAATAAAATTATGAGTACCGAAGTTAGTTTATTTTATAATCAAGAAGCCTGCAAGGATGTATTGATTCTAATTGCCGATGAATCTAGCTATCCTGATAAAGTAGAAAAATATGAGGATGTTATCATTTTAAAAAATAAAGATAGAATAGTTGGTATCAACATTCTCAATTCCCTTGAATACGTTAAGATTAAAGCTTCTGGATTAATTCATTCTGTAAATGAACAATTGGCAAAATTAATTGAAAATATCGTAAAAGATTACTCAGATTATGATATAAAAGTTGTCGATAACAATTTCATATTAGGTCAAATAAAAGAGAATCTTGGAAAAAATCAATACAAAATAGATATTGGATTAAAAGAATCAGTATTAGCTATTTCTAATATTGGTGAATTAAATATCGGTGAATTTGTTGAAGTAAGTTATAAAGAAACACGTCTTCCAACTGGACATAAAGCCTATCATTATTTAAAAGGATTAGCCGACTATCTCATAACAAACAAAGATTTAAAACCGGATGTTTGTGGAACTAAATTATATATTCTCGAGTCTTCTAAAAAACATTAAAAAGAGGATGGAACCTTAAATTAGGTTTCTTACCATCCTCTTTTTCTTTATAATATAATAATTTTTTAACTTAATTATTAACAACTGGAACTAAGAAATAAACCATAAATAGAGCGAATATTATAATTGCAACAATCGAAACATCATATTTTGGTTTTTCTAAATTTTCCTTATTTTTGCTAATGCTATATTTAATTAAATCAACAACAAAGATTATTGTAGAAACAATAACATAGCTTATAATACCTATTCCAATACCTTTTGTGATGGAATAGCTTAATACCATCATAATTATTGTCAAGAAGGCTGGAACAGAATTTTTAACTTTAGAGAAATCAATATCTTTAACATTGCTCATCATCAAGACACCAACATAGATTAACGCACCTGCTGCTGCAGATTTAGGAATGAAAGCAAAAAGTGGTAAAAGGAAAATTGATAATAAGAATAATAAAGAAGTAACTAAGGATGAAAAACCTGTTTTTCCACCAGCAGCAATACCAGCACCTGATTCAACAAAGGTTGTAACAGTAGAAGTACCCATCATTGCACCAGCACAAGTAGCAATAGAGTCAGCTGCCATAATTCGATCATAATTATGTGGTTTTCCATTTTCGTCGATTAATTTAGCATTAGTGGCACAACCGACAACAGTACCCATAGTGTCAAACATATCAATCATGCAGAAAGTCATAACAAGCATTACACATGTTAATGCTGAACCTTCAGGGAAATTAAATCCTTCAGTAAAAGCTGCTAAAAATATACCGCCTTTAGAAGGATCCATAGAAAAGAAATTTGAAAAGTTTGTCCAGAATTCCCAAGTAACACCTGGAACTTTTTCTGAAAGATAATCAAAACTTGTAACGCCTAATGGTAAAGAAAGCAATGTTCCAGCAAAGATACCAATAACAACAGCACCTTTTACTTTATAATGAGATAAAATTGCGATTATAAAGAAAGAAAATAAACCGACCATAGCTGTTCTTGCTGGACCATTTGCTGCCCAGTTAGCACTATTTGAAAGATCAACAAAACCAGAAATTACATAAGGATCGCTGACGATGATATTTGAATTTTGAAATCCAATATAAGTGATAAATAAACCTATACCAACTGTAATTGCTTTTCTAACAGCCTCAGGGATTCCATCAAATATTTTTTCACGCAAAGAAATCCATCTTCCAGTTTCTTTATTTTTTCCACAAGGAATAAAAGTTACGGCTAAGAATATAACACCACTTATTAAAACCAAAAGCATTGCATTTCCATAGGAAAAAGAAAATCCCATGACACCACCAATAACGCTACCAACAGTAGAATTTAAACCCATTCCAGATGCTTGTGCAAAAGGCATTTTAGCCAACAAAGCCATCAACAATGTTCCAATAAAAGCGCCAATTGCCGTTGCGATGAAGACAGAAGACCAGCGGATATCGCTTGTTCCTCCAAAAAGAATTGAGTTAGGGTTGACGGTTAAGATGTAAGCCATTGCTAAAAAAGTAGCAATACCTGCGAGTGCTTCTACTTTGAAACTAGAACCACGAGAACTAATTTCAAAAAAGCCATCTAATTTGTCTTTAAAAGACTTTTTTTCGTTCATTCGAACCTCCCTTTTTGGAAAAATAAAAATTCCGTCAATGACGGAACCATTAAATTCAAAAATTCAAATGAACCGCCATAGTCACAAATTTACGGTTTGTGGTAGAAACTGCTCACCATATTAGAGCGATATATGACCAAACTGATATTTTTACCAATTTCATTGTAACAACTAATAAATAATGTGTTCAAGACGTTTTAGTATTAAAGCGGTTACAAAAGTTATTCATCAATTTTATAAGTTACTTTTTTTACACATTTCAACAAGTGTAAAAAAGAAACAAAAATAATTAGCAAAGATTAGTTGAATTTGCTAATTTGCCGAGTATACTATTTATAGTCGAAAGAGATCGACCGAAAGAAGGTGATGCCTATCAAACAAAATAGACACGATCAAATATTGAAATTGATTGTTGAAGATTTTATTGATACTGCAGAACCAGTTGGATCAATGAACCTTCTAGAGAAATACAATCTCGATTGTTCAAGCGCAACTATTAGAAATGATATGATGCAACTTGAAAAAGAAGGTTTAATTGAAAAGACCCACCATTCTTCTGGTAGAGTTCCTTCAGCTAAAGGTTATCGCTATTACCTTGAACATATAAAAAATAGTGAACAAAGTTACGAAGTAGATGAAGAGTTCAAAAAAGAATTCGCACTAGTACTTCAAAAAAAGAGTCAAGCAGTTGAAGAAGTAATGGAAAAATCATGTCAGATACTTTCTGAAATGACAAATCTAGCAACTATAGTTGTTGGACCCAAAGCTTCGCAAGACTTGCTCGCTTCGATCCAAGTAATTCCGCTTAACAGCAACACTGTCACAGCAATAATTGTTACTGATAAAGGATATGTTGAAAACAAAACATTCTCTATCAATGATCAAACATATGTAAATGACATTGTTCAAGCTGTTAAATTGATTAACAAAAGATTAGTTGGAACTCCTATTGAAGAACTAGCTGATAAGCTTAATTCGATTCGTCCTCTAATTAGTGACTTGCTCGGTGAAAGGACAAATATCATAATGGAAGCCTTTATGGAAGCCTTTATGAAATTCGCTCGCAAGCGTCTTGAAACCTTTGGTACCAGCAAACTACTTGAACTTCCTGAATATGAAAAAGAGAAAAACAATTTACTAAACGTTGTTAAATTTCTCGATAATCCTGAAAAGATCAATTCAGAAATTCAAAATCTAGATGATAGCATCGAAGTAAAAGATGATGAGAACATGGCAATAGTAACTAAGAATGTTGATATCAATGGTCAAAATTCCGGAAAGATTGCTGTTGTTGGTCCTAAAAGAATGAATTACAAAAAAATTCTTGCTTCACTTGAATATGTTGCTAAAACTCTTAAACAATACTACGAACAACAAGGAAAGGATGATGATGATGAGTAACGAAAAAGAAAAAGAAGAAGTAGAAGAAACTTCCGAAGAAGATACTGAAGAAAAAGTTTCTAAGAAAAAAGCTAAAAAGTATGAAGCTCGTATTGAAGAACTTGAACAAAAACTTCTTGAAACAGAAAGTTCATTAAACAAAGAACTCATCAATGCCAAGGCAGAAAGTACAGCTTGGAAAAACAAATATTATGAAGCCTATGCCGACTTAGATAATACCCGTAAAGTTCTAGAAAAAGATCACGCGGATATGATTAAGTATAGAGCAATGGGATTTATAGAAAAAATGCTTCCAATGCTCGACAATTTCGAAATGGCTTTTAAAACTATCTCTGATGATCCAAAAATCAAGAATTATCAAACTGGTTTTAAAATGATTTATCGTCAATTAACCTCAGCTTTAACAGAAGAAGGAGTTGAAGTAATCGAGCCTAAAGTCGGAGATGAATTCGATCATAACACAATGGCAGCAATGTCAACTGTTCCTGGAGAAGAAGATAATAAAGTATCTTCAATATATCTAAAAGGATATAAATTAAAAGATCGTTTAGTAAGACCAGCGATGGTTATAGTTACTAAAGTCGAAGAAAAAAAACAAGAAGACAGTCAAGAAACTGTTGAAAATAAAGGAGAATAATTATTATGGCAAAAGAAGTAATCTTAGGTATCGACTTAGGTACCACAAATTCAGTCGTATCTTATATGCAAGAGGATGGCGTTGTTAAAGTCATCCCTAATCCAGAAGGACACAATACCACACCTTCTGTAGTTGCTTTTAAAGCAAATGGCGAAGAAATTATCGGCGATGCTGCTAAAAGACAAATCGTTACAAATTCTGATACTGTAGCATCCATTAAAAGAAAAATGGGTACTGCTGAAAAAGTTCATATCAATTGCATTAACAAGGATTTCACGCCACAAGAAATTTCTGCAAAAGTTCTTTCTTATATGAAATCTTATGCTGAAACTACTATTGGACATCCAGTTAAAAAAGCTGTTATTACATGCCCTGCATACTTCAATGATGCTCAACGTCAAGCTACAAAAGATGCTGGTACAATCGCTGGTCTTGATGTAGTTCGTGTTATCAGTGAACCTACTGCTGCTGCTCTTGCTTATGGCATGGAAAACAAGAAAGAACAAAAAATTCTCGTCTATGATTTAGGTGGTGGTACATTCGATGTCTCCATCCTTGATATCGGCGATGGTACATATGAAGTTATCTCTACATCTGGCGATGCTGCTTTAGGTGGTGATGACTGGGATCACGCAATTCAAAATTGGTTGCTTTCCGAAATCAAGAAAGAAACCGGTGTCGATCTTTCAAACAATAAAATGGCTCTCCAACGTCTTAAAGATGAAAGCGAAAAAGCTAAGATCACCTTATCTTCTTCATTCGAAGCTATCATCACATTGCCTTATATTTCTGCAAACGAAAATGGTCCTATCAACTTTGAAACAACATTAAGCCGTGCTAAATTTGAAGATTTAACTCGTGACTTACTCCGCCGTACTGAAGATCCTGTAAGAAAAGCTCTTGATGATGCTAAACTTACACCTAACGATATCAACGAAGTATTGCTCATCGGTGGTTCTACAAGAATGCCTGCTGTTGTTGAATTAGTTAAAAGATTACTTGGAAAAAACCCTAACTGCTCAGTTAACCCTGATGAAGCTGTTTCTATCGGTGCTGCCGTTCAAGGTGGTGTTATTAGAGGAGATGTCAAAGATGTCTTATTACTCGATGTTACACCTTTAACACTTGGTATTGAAACAGAAGGTGGTGTCATGACTCCACTCATTTCAAGAAATACCACTATTCCTACAACAAAGAGTCAAGTCTTCTCAACAGCTGCAGATAATCAACCTGCTGTTGATATTGTAGTCTTCCAAGGTGAACGTCCATTCACAAGAGATAATAAGATGCTCGGTTCCTTCCACCTTGATGGAATTCGTCCAGCACGTCGTGGTGTTCCACAAATTGAAGTAACATTTAACATCGATGTAAATGGTATTGTAAATGTTAAAGCAAAAGACCTCGATACTCAAAAAGAGCAACAAATTACAATTTCTGGATCCAATGGTCTTTCTAAAGAAGATATCGATAGAATGGTCAAAGAAGCTGCTGAAAATAAGGAAGCTGATGACAAACGTAAGGAAGAAGTTGAAGTTCGTAATAGAGCTGAACAACTTATCCACTCAATCGATGCATCATTAGAAGATGGTGGAGACAAGGTTTCCGAAAATGTCAAACAAGATGCAATTAAGATGAGAGATGAAGTAAAATCCTTACTTGAAAAGAACGATATTGAAGCTTTAAAGACAAAATTAAATGAACTTGAAAGACAAGCTGCTTATGCTCAACAAGCTGCAGATCAAGCTAAATCTTCAAACTCTTCTAATACAAGCTCATCTTCTTCTAATAATGATGCAAAAGATGACAATGTTGTCGATGCTGACTTCACTGAAAAGAAATAAAAAATATCTAAATCAAACCGAGGATTTCTCCTCGGTTTCTTGTGTTAATAGAAAGGAGGCGCCTAAATGGCCAATAAAGATTATTATGCAACACTAGGGGTCAATAAAGACGCCAGCGCTGATGAGATTAAAAAAGCTTATCGTACTCTCGCAAAAAAATATCACCCAGATTTGAATAAAGAACCTGGTGCCGAACAAAAATTTAAAGAAATTCAAGAAGCATACGATGTTTTATCCGATGATCAAAAAAGGAAAACGTACGATCAATTCGGATCAGCAGCTTTTGACGGATCAGCAGGTGGAGCAGGATTTAATGGTTTTAATGGATTCCAAGGCTCCTTCCAAGACTTTGATATGGATGATATCTTTTCTCAGATATTTGGTGGTGGGAGAAGAAGACAATCAAGAGCAGATGCTAATAGACCAGTAAGAGGTGAAGATCAACTCACAAGAGTTGTAATAAACTTTATGGATTCTATCAACGGATGCATCGTTACTATACCTGTAGAATATGATGAACGTTGTGATTATTGTGGTGGCACAGGTGCTAAAACACCTCAAGATATTGAAACTTGCCCTACCTGTGGTGGTACAGGTCAAGTCAATAAAAGAGTACAGAGTTTCCTTGGCACAATAGAACAAAGAACTGTATGTCCAGATTGTCATGGTACAGGTAAACATGTAAAGAATAAATGTCCTCACTGCAATGGTAATGGCTATACACATGTAAAAACCAAAATTGAAATCAATATTCCTGCTGGTATTAGCAACGGACAACAAGTCCGTGTTCCTGGACGCGGTGGACGCGGTATCAATGGTGGCGAAAATGGCGATTTATATGTTGAAATTGCTGTTAATGAATCACAAGTATTCGAAAGAAAAGGAAATGATATCTACGTATCTGTTCCTCTTTCTATAGCTGATGCCTCATTAGGATGTACAATTGATGTTCAAACTGTTTACGGAGAAGCTGAACTTAAAATACCTGCTGGTATTCAACAAGGAACGTTGCTTCGTATGCGTGGAAAAGGTGTAAAGAAAGGTGCAATCTTCGGAGATCAATATGTTAAAGTTGATATTAAGATTCCAAAGAATCTTTCCGAAGAGCAAAAAAACCTTCTAAGACAGTTCCAAGATATTGAAGAAAGAAAACCAGTTCATGAAAGCTGGTTTGATAAAATTAAAAAACATTTTAACAAATAAAAATAAAGGATTGCTAAAAACTTAAATAAGTTTATCAGCAATCCTTTTTTAATTTTTGTATTTAATATTAAAATCACCATTAACTGTACTAAATGAAATATAAGGACATTTCTCGCTTTCACAAATAGTACAAGAATTATGCATTTTACCAGTTACCTTTTCATAATTATAAGAAAAAGAGACACCATAAGGCATAACAAAATCCAAATCACCATTAACTGTTTCAATATAATATAAATTTTGTTCATTCATTTTACTAAAAGAACTCGCATCGATAACCACATTTCCAGAAAAAACCGATATATCCATATTTTTTGAATAACTAAATTCTGATATTTCAACATAAGAACTTCCTGAATTTATAAATAAATCATTCTTATATTCTTTTAAATTACAATATACTTCTCCGTTTAGAGTTTCCAAATTATATTTTCCATTGAACCAGTTTGGAATATATATATCCACGAAACTATCATTATCAATTAAAAAATCTAAACTCAGCCAATCGATTGCGCGATTTTTTTCGACTATATAAAATGGTTTTTCAACAGAAGGAAAGAAAATTCTTTTTTCATCTATCGCATAAGTATAATTGATAATTAAATTTTCATCTTCTGATTCAAACAAACGAATATTTCCTGATTTTATCGATATTTCAATATCTTCTAAAACAACTTTATTATTCTTTAAATTTTCTTCATTTATAACAAATTGCTTTGTCTTTTTTTCAGCTTTAGTAAATCTACGAAAAACACCACCTTGAGCCATTCCTACTCCCAAGGTTATACTTCCGCCTATTACAGCTACTAATCCAACAATACAAAAGATTTTACTAACTCTATTCATTGATTAATAGCTCCTTTTTTTCCAAGCATAATATATCTTTTCACAAAAAATCTTGAATGAATACTTTTTATACTTCCCAAAAGTATTCCTAAAGATATGCCAAAAGATAAAAATATAGCCCCAAAAATCAAGATAATATATCCTACATCCACAAGCAATTGTCCACCTTTAGCAGGACTATTGAGAAAATAATAAATACTAGAAAAAATGGTCATGATCAATGCTCCAGCAGAAGCTAATGTCAAAGCTACACCAATCAAAACAAAAAAAGACATCATTAAAGCAAACATAAAATTAGTTAAAAAAGAATGTCTTTCAGCTCTAGTATAATATTTCATATTCAAATCCATTTGATCATAATCTTTTAATAATGGATTAGCTATTGCTTTTTCTTCATTTAATAAACGCGCTTTACGAAATTTTAATATTCTTTGATTGCGCTCATCTTTAACAATCAATCTTTTTTCTTGGATATTTTTTTCAAAATTTAAGCATTCAATTTCACTTAAAGCTGCTTTTCTTTTTTTTGTTTGCATAGAAAAAGAATCAAAAAAAACTCCTATATTATTTCCTATATTATTAAAAAATAAAAGAGATTTCTTTTCATCTTCATCAAAAGCTTTTTTTAAAAGTTCATTCTCTTCATTCTTTTTAATTTCATCTTCCATTTCTAAATAAAATGCTACAACAAATGCTGCTTTGTCTATCGGATCTGAAAAAATATTTTCTACATTATCTAAATCTTTAGGATTTAATTTATTATATTGCTCATCAAAATACGCTAAAGTTTCTTTTTCTTCTTTTATAGGTAATAAATAAAGATATTTTTTAAATGTATTTTTCCATTCAATATAATTCATAAGTAAATATATTATAATGCACTTATAAAAAATGAGCAACTACTCAAAAATAGTTTAAACAATTTATAAATAAAAAATTAAATTGTTTCATTATATTTTTATATATTTATTAATTAATTTCATATAATATTAATATATTATTGTTGACAAAATCAAAATTAAATTATATAGTATTCTTGCTTCAGGGTTGGGTGAAATTCCCACTCGGCGGTAAACCCCGCGACTCATTGAATAATGACTGATAAGGTGAAATTCCTTAGGCGACAGTAAAGGCTGGTATAAAGAGGCTATATAAATTATAACTTTAAATTCTCCTGAAGTTTTGTCAATGGAAGGAGATTTTTTTATGGCAAAACTTGCAAAATCTACAACATTCAATCGTCGAAAACTAATTTTCAACATTTCCACAACAGCTATTCTTTCTGCTCTTGGTGCTGTTTTAATGATAATTGGTCATTATCTACCATATCCTATCGCACCATTTTTAAAATTAGAGCCTTCTGATACTGTTGTAATTGTCGCTTATGCAATATGCGGTTTTCCTTCAGCTTTTTGTACGGCAATAATTAAAACCTTATTAGACTTTTTAATCAATGGCCCTACTGGTGCTTATGCAATTGGACAAATTATTGCTTTGACTACATCGATGTGCTATGTCTTAGGAATTTACCTTTGCTCCAGTGTTTTCAAATTTTTCAAAAAAGGTCTTCCATATCGAATTTTATCCTATGTTATTACAATCGCTATTGTCAGTACAGTAATGACATTATTAAATTATCTTATTTTTACTCCAATATTCTTAACAGGTAGATTTACAACATTCTTAGATCCTCAATTTCAAGGAATTTTTGAAAATGGTGCTATTCCATTTAAAGGACCATTTATCGTTGTTATAATTTGCTTATATTTACCTTTTAACTTGCTCAAAGGTTTAATTGTATGTGCCTTTTATGAATTAGTATTTAACAGATTAATATTCAAATATTTTAAACAGAGTAATTTTTACGAAAGAATTCAAAAACCAGTTGTTGTCAATGATGATACACAAAATGACACTGACAATCAAAACAATAATACAAATTTAGAAAATTAATATTCCCATAAAAGTATTTCCCACAAAAAAAGTTAAGAATCTCACTAAGAGAAACTTAACTTTTTATTTGTTATTTTTATCAAGATTATATTTATATTCTGTAAATGGTTCTGGTTTAGAATAATAGAAACCTTGTATTGCATCACAGTTATTCTTCTTCAAGAATTCAGCCTGACTAATATCTTCTACACCTTCAGCAACAACCTGTTTTCCTAATTCATGGCAAAGATTAATAATTGAAGCAACAATTGTTTTTGCCTTATCATCAAACCCATTTCTGCCTTTAAAGAAAGCTTGATCCAATTTAATAACATCAAAATCAAACTCTTTTAACATATTTAATGACGAATATCCACTTCCAAAATCATCAATAGAACATGTGCTGCCAAACTTATGAATCTCATTGATAACACAAATCAAAATATTTTTGCTTTCATATGCCATACTTTCAGTAAGTTCAAACTCAACTAAGTCTGGTGAAATATTATATTTTCTCATGATATCAAAATATTGATTCAGGAAATTATTATGTAATAAATGACTTCTCGAAACATTTACACTGATGCGCAAAGGTTTTCCACCCAAGGATAATATCTCATTTAAATCCTGACATACTCGTTCGAAAACATATAAATCAACTTTGATGACAAAGCCATTTTTCTCAAATAAAGGAATAAACACTCCTGGCAATATCATTCCATGAATAGGATCAATCCATCTAACAAGTGCTTCAGCACCATACCATGTATCATCTTTTATATTCTTTTTCATCTGATAATATACATGGAATTGATTTTCTTTTAAGGCATTGTCTTGTTTATGTTCAATATCAAATGTCATGGCATCGGTTTCTTCCCAAGTTTCATCGAAGAAATTAATACCATCATTGCTATAAAAGTCTTTAATTGCCATTTGTGCAACATGAGCTCTATCGGTATAAACCGCAATGTTAGATTTACTATCAGTTATTTTGTAAACTCCTTGAGTAACAACAATTTCAAAAAGATAATTAGTATTGATTTTATCTTTAATTTTATTTGAAATATTGATTAATCTTTTCTTAATAATATTTTCATCAAATTCATTCATCAAAATTGCAAATCTATCAGAAATTACATGACACACCAATTCCATAGGAGTTAATTCATTTTCGATAATTTCAAAAACATCTTTTAAAACATCATTTGATTCATTTTGACCTAAATTTTCAACTAAGAATTTAAAATGTTTTATATTTAAATAAACTATACAATAAGTATTTTCCGAATCCTGAAACAATAATTTTTCAGCATCAATTTTAAATCTCTCATAATTAATATCCTTGGTAATAGGATCTATATAAGTAAGAGTTTGCATCTTCGTTCTCAATCTATTAAATAAAGTAGTTAATATAAATATAATTATAGAAATCAATACAAACAAACTATTAATAACAACTTCAGTAAAATTAAATGCCTGAACAATATCATTCAAAACAACACTAGAAGGAACAGTAATAAACAAATACCAATCACCGATTAAAACAGGTGAATAAAATGAAATATATTCTATATAGTCTATCGTTATATTTGATACGCCATTATTTTTTTGTTCAAAATTAGTTATTATTTCATTAGTAATATCTTTTCCATTATAATTATCCCAAGCATTGAAAATATTATTAGTGCCATGAAAAACATCAGTAACCAATTCACTAGAAGCAGAATTAACTATAATTGTTCCGTCTTTTTTTACCAAGCTAAAATATGGTGTTCCACTAAAAGCAGTCGAATTAAGTATTTTTGCAAAATTTTCAATAGGAAGTAAACCAACTATACCAGCTATTTTAGTATTATCATCATTGAATACATTAAATTGAATTTGATGTTCACCAAATGGAATAGCAAAAACAATTCTTTCTCCAACATAATTAATATAATATGTTCCAATATATTCTTCATCTCTAGCAATTACATAATCTGCTAGTTCAGAAGAAGAAACATTATATTCTATTCCATCTCTATAATATAAGTCACCAGATTCTAAAAGCAAACTGACAGAACAACCATCAATTTGTTGTTCCAAAACAGTTAATGCCTGGCTTAAAAGATAATTCGCATTACTTGCATCAGTATCAATATTAGATATTATATTTTCTGTAACTTTAAGTTGACCAATCCAGTTATTTATATTTGATAAAATATTGCTTTCAATCTGGCTTGAAATATCTTGCATGACAGTATGAGCTTCATTTTTTGTTCTTTCTTCAAAGCTTTTAGAATAAAAACTACTAATAACCATCGAAAAAACAATTAGAATCAACAAAGCTGCTAAAGCAAAAACACTATTGAAGATTTTCTTAGAACGCAATTCTTTACGGAATAAACGAGAATTTTTTCTTTGTAACTTTTTATTATTCTTTTGTACTTTTTTCTTTAAATTGTTCTTTTGCTGATTTCTATGACTATAAAATTCGCCTGTTGAAAAATAAGCAGTGTTTTTACCCATATGTTTTGCTTTATAAAGAGCGTGATCAGCTCTTTATAAAGCGGTTGACATCTTAAATTCACCTGCTTCAATTTTTGTTATACCTAAACTACAAGTAACAACAATTTGAGCAAGATTTTTTCCTTCTGAATAATCTAATCTTATATCTAGAATTTTCTCAACAATATCCATAAGATATTCCTTGCTGATATTTCTTAAATACAAAACAAATTCATCGCCACCATAACGTCCAACAATTTGGTCTTTTCCAATATTATTGATCATTCCAGCAATATTTTTTAAATATGTATCACCAGCAATATGTCCTAAAGTATCATTTGCAATTTTAAAATTATCTAAATCAATAACGATTAAATAATCATTACTGATCATATTTCTCATTGCATTTTCACATTCTTTTATCAAAGAACCACGAGATAAAACACCTGTTAAATAATCACGCGAAAGTTGATCTTTATTAGAGTTGATAAGTTGAACTTTATAAATTTCGCAATAAGCAGAATCATCTTCGTTTTTTTGAAAAATAAATCTGATGATATTAATTCCATCATCAGAAATATAAGTGGCCATTTGACTTGTACCAACTTTTAAAGAAATAGATTTTTCAATTAATTCATCAAAAGTAGAATAGGTGAAATCACTTTCGATTACACCTATTCTTTTACTTGAAAAATAGCATTGGAAAAATTCAGCATAAGACATAGCCGAAACTTTATCATCTTCGACTATGATCATTTGCCGCTTAAAGTTAATATTAAACTTAAGAATAATTTTTCCTTCTTCAATCATTTAAAATCCTCTTAAAATATTAATTAGAGAATGTGTAAAAACTATTAATTAAACTACGCAATTCATTAATTTTATGTAATTCTTCAAAGCTATCGTCATATAATCCTAAATTGTCAATTTGTTCTTCAATTCCTATATGATTGACATTACCATCTGAATCATAATAAGATTTTATCAATTTATACACTTCAAAATAATTATCTTTTGTTACTTCTGAATAATTACTGACAATATAATCAATATTGCTTTCAGTTAAGATTATTCTATATGTTAAATCATATAACAATGTATAATCACCATCTGGATCACTGACATATAAATCTAACTTATCAAGCATTCTATTATCTTCAAGTATTTTATATTTTCCAGTCATTGAAGCTAATTCTTCTTTAGCTTTTTCATTTTCCCAAGAAAAATTATCTATTTGATTTCTTAAATCATCAATAAGTTCATTGACATAACTTGTATATTCATCTTCTAAATTTAAAAATTCTTGATAATAAGGAAGATCATCTAATGTCCAGTCAATTCCAAATCCTTCAAGATAAAAAGCGGAAAATAATTGTTGATTTATAATAGTATCTAAACGATTTATTTCTGATAAATTTTTACTGTCAATTGTTTTATTTGTTTCTGTTAAATAATACATATTATAAACAGCAAAGATAGTATAAATTTTATTAAGCTTATCAGGCAAAACTTGAGCATAATCTTCTATGCTAGCAACAGTATCGATTATTTCAACATAATTATTGGCATCATATTCAGCTAATAAATCAAAATCATCAATCATTTTACCAACAGCATCGGCTTTTGAAATCATAAATGAATCAAATTCAGCTTTCTTTTCAAGATATTCTTGATATTTATAAATATCTTGAATATGATGATTCGTTCTTAATCCTAAATCTAATAAAACTTCAACACCTCTAATAGCTTCTAATGAATCAATAGATTCTCCATATATAAGCTTATGTGCTCTTTCAAAATTTTCATCATTGAAACTATCAAATGATAAAAGTTCATTAATATAACTAGAAATAAGAAGTTTACTCCATTGTTTTTCAACACAAGAAATAGTTGCAAAAGAAGTAACACCTAATTCATTATACTTAGTAAATAATTTTGTAAATCCTTTAGTATCAAAAACTTCAGAACTAAGTTTTTGATTTAATATTTCCATATATAAATCTTCGGTTTCTTTATAAGAATTTAAGTAATATTGATAATCAGCATTAACAGCATCAATCTTAGAATATAATTTAACTTTAAGATCTTCTGGCAATAAATCAATATGCATTTTTAAATTAATAATAGATTTATTATCATTTGCTTTGAGAGAAGTTAATCCAGAAATATATTTAATAAAGCTATCATAGACAATACTTTCATAATTGCTGAAATAAAAATCTAAACTATGATCATATTCTTCACAATTATAAAGCAAAGATAAATAACTTAATGATATTTCATAATCTTCTTTAAAAGTTTGATAATCTTTAGCTATTGAATAGGTTTGTGTGTCACCAAAAATATTATAAATATTATATGATACATATCCATTATGTGTAAGTGTATCCTCTAATAATTCTAACAAAATATCTTTAGTAGTCATTCTTCCAAGCAGAGTTAAAACTTCACCACCTGCAGTTGTTACTTCATAATTTTTCCATGCTTCTAAATATGAATCATAATTATTTCCATTAAAGACAAAGTATGGATTTGAATATCCAATGGCTTCATAATTATAAAAAGCACTATTGTCAATTTCAAATGGTTCAACCTTATCTATATATATTCCATAAAGATATGGCATGCCAAAAATATTAATTCCAGATTCATCAATCTTTTTCAAATTACTATTTTCACTAATATGAATAATATTGATATTACTATTTTTTGTAAAAGCATAACTTTTAATTACTTCAACACTATCTAATAATTTAAAATCATTTACTTCGAGTTTAGTTGGAACATAATATAATTCTTTGAAATCATTACTATATAAAACTCCATCTTTAGAGCCAAAAGTATTATTTTCTTGTTTGACAGAGACAGAAGAACCTTTATAATTTTTAAATGCATTAATATCTAATGTCTTTAAAGATGCTGGGAAATTTAAATCAGCAGTAAGCCCAGAAAAAGCATTAGAACCTATATATTCAAGACCTTCATTGAAATTTATATTTTTCAAGAAACTTATATCATTATAAGAACTAAATGCACTTTCTTCAATTCTTTTTACAGATGAAGGTAATGTAAATGTTTCATCTTTTTTTCCACTAGAATAACGAATTAAAGTAGTTGCATCTTTATTATATAAATTACCATCGATAGAACAGAAATATTTACTATCACTAGAAACTTCAAAATTAGTTATTTTACTATCATCACTAAAAACGTGAAGTCCTAATTCTGTAACTGTACTTGGAATATAAACATATTGCAAATCATCACAACTTTGGAAAGCATAATTTCCAATTAATTCCAAACCTTCTGGCAAATTCAAACTAGAAATACTATAAGCACCAGTAAAAGCATAAGATTCAATATTTTTTAAGTTGCTATTTTCTGCAAATTCTAATTCTGTTACTCCATAATTCAAATATGCAAAAGCAAATTGTCCTATTTTTTTAAGAGATGATGGAAAACTTAAAGTGCCTTTAAGTTTAGTAGAGGTAAAAGCACTATCATCAATTTCTTCTAATCCTTCTGGGAAAATTACTTTTTTTAAAGTAGAAATAGAATCAAAAGCATTTTTACCAATATATTTAACCATACTTCCTGGGGCAAAACTAATTTCTTCTATAGAAACAATACTAGCCATGGAAATAGACATGTCAAATTCAGGCATTGAATAATAGATAAAATTATCTGCGATAGCAGTAACTGGATATAATTCTATTGTTCGTGGAAAAACCAAATTCGTAATAGTCGAATAATAATGATCTTCATCATCCCAATTAAATGAATTTATCGTTGCTGTACCATGTTCTCTATCAATGGTGTAATTATATAATTTTCTATAATCTACATCATAACCAGCATAAAAATTTTGATTGGATGAAGCATCCAAATATCCATCTGTAACATATTGAGCTCTTTGTGTTAATTCCTTATCAATAAACCATCCAGCAAATTGCATCAATTGACCATCTTTTTCATAGGTAGGAACAACATTACTTACATCAATTTGTCCGTTAATAATATTAATGTCAGTTGAATCATTTCCATCTAAAGTACCACCATTAAAATTGAAGTGTCCTTTAGATTCAATTACTTCATAAGTGAATTCATATCTTAATCCAGCACAAATAATTACTAAAGTATGTTGACCAAATGTTGAAGTATCTGCTTCAGAAATTTCAACTTCACTAGAGTAATAATAATAGATAATTTCTTGGCCGTTTTCATACTTAACATGAATATTTAAATCGCTTAAATCAATAATATCATTTAAATTGTATTGATTAGCAGGACCACCAGTGCAATATATTTCTTTAGCTTTTCCTAAAGAAGCTGAATTAAAAAAATTAGAAGAACTACTATCTCCTGATGTAGAATTTTGATTGCAGCCAATCAAAGAAGTAGTTCCTATTGCTAAACTTGCAAAAACTAATAAATTAAGTATTTTTCTTTTCATTATTTACCTTATAACAATAACGTTTCCATATCTGCCATCTTTTGTAGTGTATTTTATAATATTGTTATCATCTTTAATTTTTTGAGAAAACAAATCAATTATATTTGTTGTCTTTCCTGTCGATGTTATATATTGCTCATATTCAACATACCACGAATATGGAATATATACCAAAACTGAATTATCATCATTAATAATTTGACCATTAGACAATTTAATTTCTAAATTTTCCTCTACTTTGCTCAACCTAATTCCAGAAATTAACGGAAATTCAGAACTTCTCGAATATATTGACATTTTGGCATTAATTATCTTTTTAAGGCCTTCTCCGCTAATACGAACAAGAATTCCTTGTTCATCACTTATGATGGTCGATAATTCTTCCGAAGTCAAACTTCCTTTGACAAAATTTCCCTTGATTATCGCTGTTGGCATCAACGCAATAGCGGCTCCTGATTTCATTCTAATACTATCAACAACATAGTCACTAATAAGCAGTTCATTATAATTAATCAAAGAACTATCATAATCAAACGTCTCTTCAACTTGATATGTATCATAAACTTTATTTGCTCTATTAAATATCGCTTCATCCAAACTTTGTATACATTGATCAAGTGATGTCTTTTGTTGTGCATATTGTTTTAAAATTGATATCTCAGGCAAGAATAACTGTTCAACCAAATCTGTAATCATCACTCTTCCACTTTTAATTGAATCTTGTAATTGTTCAAAATTAGAAGAAAGAACATATTCAGAATCTTTTATATAAGAGATAATATCATTTTTAATAAAACCATCAGAGTCCATCATTGAAGCTTTTTGGCCTTCATTAGATGCATAGAAATCAAAGAAAACATTTATCGCCTCTTTCTTTGAAGGAGAAGCCTTTTCAAAAGCCTTTTCCGAAACACCTAAATAATATCGAGGCTTAGAAGCCACCCATTTTTGATTCGAATCTTCACCGACTAAAGGATAAATTGAATAACTGAAGGTTGCTTTTCTAGTTTTATATTCTTTTTCAAAGTCAATTGAAGGACTAATTCCTAAAATCATCGCTTCAGAATTAAAAAACAAATTCATTTTGTCATTATTGCTCAACGATTCATCAGTATTATAGAAATTATATCTAAACATTGATTGGTACATCTTTAAAATTGTTTCAAACTCAGCATAATAAAGACTATTATTTATAGTGTTATATCCTTTATAATACTCTTTCAAAAATATAGAACCCTTTGTTGTGCCGATAAAAATTGGAATAGCCACGCGAAGAAAAGAATCAAAGAACAATTGGTCACCATCAAGAACTATACAAGCATTAGAATAAATTTGCATTCTTTTTGCTGTTTCAATAAGTTCGTTAGCCGTTTCAGGAATAGTGAAATTTCTTTTTTTCATCAAATTCATATTATAGCAAAGACTATATAAATCACCCGGACCAGGGAAAACATTAATTTCATCATTTTCATCTTTTAATAAATAGATAATAGAACTTTGATATTGGCCAATAGATTCAAATCTATTTAAAGGATGCAAATAATCAGAATAAGTATTAGCGATATTTAAATTATCGAAAGCAATAATATCTGTGTCTATATAATCATGAGAAAAATAATAATTTAGTAATTTACTATCATCATATGTATTCACTATTAGTTGATATTTAGATTGATACTTATCATTAAAAGCATGAACTAAAGTAGTTATCTTTTCCGCTTCAGATGATGATAAAGTTAAAGTAATATCTTCAACTCTTGGATATTTATTACTATTATTGTTAGCACACGAAGAAATTAAAAATAGGCTAGCAAAAGCTGATAATATAATCTTTTTTATAGCCGATTTAATTTCCATCAGAGCACTCCCTTGAATAATTCATTTTTCTATTTTTTTATTCAGCCTCAATAAGCATTATATTATAACTATTTTCGACAATTATTGCAATTATTTCAAAAAAATTTTGGCAATTAAAAAGTGAGAAAATAAATTTCTCACCTTATAAATCTTATTCTTCGATTGCTTGAACAGGGCAGCTATTTTTAGCTTCATCCACAGAAGCTTCGAGATCTTCAGGAATCTCATCTAAAATAACACTAGCCTTGCCATCATCGTTAAATGCGAATACTGCATCGCAAATTGCTGTACACATACCGCAAGAAATGCAGACATCTTGATTAACATGAACCTTTTTTCCCATTTTTAAAGGCCTCCTTAACAAATAAATTATAACAAAGGAAAAATAAACTATCAAGTGTTAAGAAAAAATCAAAATTAAATAAATTTAAAAGCAACTTTATAATATTAGAATAAAATTGTTTTTAAAAGATTTATCTAATTACCATTGCTCCTTTTTCATCAAAAATAACATCAAATCCTAACTTTTTAAAGAATTCTTGGTTAGAGTTACATCCAAAATCTTTCGGCGTATAATCAGGATAATATCTATACAAATCATTTATAAAAACTGATAATTTTATATAATCACCATTTCCTCTATTTTCTAAAATCAAATAGGAGCGAGCTTTAATTTCATCAATTTTCTTCATATCTTCTTCAGACAAATCTGGGAATAAATTTTTTCTTGAATCTGCTTCATTCTTTTTAGATGAACTTTTAGATTTTGAATTTGTTTTGGTCTTCTTTGGTTTAGAGATTTGTTTTTCTTCTCCTAATCTTATAAATCTAGCGCAAGTTTCAATAAAGGCTTTAGAAGTTTTATCTTCACCAGCGCCAATAACAAAATATCCATCTTCTCTAATACGTATCGCTAAAGAAGTAAAATCAGAATCAGAAGTAGCTAAGCAAAAAGCATCAACTCTATGATCATGAAGAATATCCATAGCATCTATTATCAACACTGAATCCGAATTATTTTTTCCAGTAGAAATAACGTTTCCTTGAATAGGTTTAATTGAAAATTCATTACAAATTTCTTTCCAAGGTTTTAAAATTTGTGATGTAAAATCACCATAAACACGACGAATTGTAATATTTCCAAAAGATTTCAATTGTTCTAGCAAAGTAGGAATATATTTATAAGAGATGTTTTCAGCATCTATCAATAAAGCAATAGTATAATCATCATTATTAACAACTTGAGTATTTTCTTCACTTACCTTTATTTTTTTCATCATATCTCCTTAATAAGCATAAAAATTATAACATATAAAAATGTAGAAAAAGCTAAAAATAAAAATATTACATTTATAAAGTTTTTTCTACAGTTTTATTTTGCATCAATGATTTTTTTACATCGATTATTCTTTGATTGCTGCTGCCGCGAAATTTCAAAGACAAATGTCTTTGTTCCAAAATAAATGGTCCATCGATAAGTGTATCAACATTGTTTAAGAGATCTTTTAATCTTTGGTTGGCTTTTGTCATTTCTAGAACTTCTTCAAAAAGAAATCCAGTATACAAAATGACATCTAATCCTTTACTTTTTGCATATTCAGCAATTTCTGTCGAAGCATCGATTTGATAAAGCGGATCTCCACCACTAAGTGTTATTCCGTCAGCATATGGATTATCATCAATAATTTTTTTAATCAAATCAAACGAAACTTCTTTTCCACCTTCAAAGTCCCAAGTTTCTGGATTATGACATCCATAACAATGATGAGCGCATCCTTGAAAAAAGATGACGATCCTGAAACCAGGACCGTCAACAATTGATTCTTCTACAAAACCAGCTATTCTCATTTTAATTCATCTGAAGAATATTTAGAATGTTTCACTCTATCATGTTCTTCAGCTCTTTTGCCATTATTGAATCGATCAAGAGTACCAACTAAATAACCAGTAATTCTTCTTATTCTTTCAAAATTACGATTACCATCGCCTTCATGTCGACCACATTTAGGACAAGCATCATCAATAATGCCATTATATCCACAAACAGGATCACGATCGACTGGATGATTGACTGCACCATAACCTATTCCAGCTTTTTTCATATGTCTAATGACTTTTTCAAAAGCTTCAGGATTTTTAGCAACATCACCATCAACTTCAATATAAGTGATATGTCCACCATTTGTATATTCATGATATGGGGCTTCTATATCAATTTTCTTAAAAATAGAAATAGGATAGTAAACAGGAACATGGAATGAATTTGTATAGTAATCACGATCTGTTACACCTTTGATAATTCCATATTTCTTTTTATCAATTTTAACAAAACGACCAGATAAGCCTTCAGCTGGTGTAGCGATTAAAGAGAAGTTGAGTTTATATTCTTTAGAAGCTTCATCGCATCTTTCTCTCATATGAGAAATAATTTTAAGACCTAAGGCTTGGCTCTCTTCAGATTCGCCATGATGTTTTCCTACCAAAGCAACTAAGCACTCTGCTAAACCGATAAAACCAATTGTCAAAGTACCATTGCGAATAATTTCATCAATTTCATCTTCCCAACCTAATTTATCCGAATCAATCCAAACATGTTGACCCATCAAGAAAGGCATATTTTTTACTTTCTTATGGCGTTGTACTTCAAATCTTAAAAGTAATTGCTTGATAACAAGATCAATCATTGAATCAAGTTTTTCAAAGAAAATATCTACATTATGATTAGATTCAATACCTAATCTTGGAAGATTGATTGATGTGAATGATAAATTACCACGACCACAAGTTACTTCTTTACTCTTATCATAGATATTTCCCATTACACGTGTACGGCAACCCATATACGCAACTTCTGAGTTATAATCATTTGGTTTGTAATAAATAGCATTAAAAGGTGCATCCAAGAAAGAGAAATTAGGGAATAATCTTTTAGAAGAACATTCAATAGCTAATTTAAAAAGATCATAGTTAGGATCGCCAGGATTATAATTAACACCTTCTTTAACTTTAAATATTTGAATTGGGAAAATAGGAGTTTCTCCATCGCCTAAGCCTTCTTCGGTAGCAATCAATAAGCTTCTCATAGCTAAGCGACCTTCTTCCGAAGTATCTGTACCATAATTCAAAGAAGAGAAAGGAACTTGAGCACCAGCTCTAGAATGCATTGTATTTAAGTTATGAACTAAAGCTTCCATAGCTTGATGTGTTTGTTCTTCAACTTCCTTTTCACTATCCTTAATAACAAAAGGTTTTATTTTTTCCCAAGATAATTCAGGATATTTTTCTTCAAGTAGTCCAAAAACTTTGTTTTGACTATCGTAATCATGATATCTTGGTTCAATTTCAGATTTATAAAGTTCCTTAAAATAAGGTTTTAACTCGGATTCAAGATTCTTTCCATCAATAAAATCTATAAACTTAATAATATTATTTCTGAAAATTTTATTGTATGTTTTTTTAACACCTTCAGCCATGGCAAAATCAAAATTTGGAATAGCTTGTCCACCATGCATATCGTTTTGATCAGCTTGAATAGCAATACAAGCTAAAGCAGCATAAGAGCGAATATCATTAGGTTCTCTTAAAAAGCCATGACCAGTTGAAAATCCACCATGGAATAACTTTAAAACATCAATTTGACAACAGGTTAATGTCAAAGTATAAAAATCCAAATCATGGATATGAATATCGCCATTGATATGAGCATCAGCAATATCTTTTGGTAAAAGATGAGTTAAATAATAATCTTTGGCTGATTCAGAACCATACTTAAGCATAGTTCCCATCGCTGTATCGCCATCGATATTAGCATTCTCTCTTTTGACATCAGATTCCTTAGAATCTTGGAATGTAATATGTTCCAAAGTAGACATTAAACGGGATTTTGCCTCACGAACTGAAGTACGTTCATGACGATAAGTAATATATTCTTTTGCAGTTTTAGCATAATTGTGCTTAATCAAAAGATCTTCAATAATATCTTGAGTTTGTTCAACTGTTGGAGTTTCATTTTTATACTTTTTATTCAAAAGAGAAACTACTTCATCTGTAAGTTCACCAATTTTAACTTCTTCTTCTGATCTTTCGACGGCTTTTGAAATAGCATTCAAAATCTTTGTCTGATCAAAAGGAACAATTCGACCATCTCTTTTAATAATTTTCTTAACCATACTAACACCTCCATAGTGTGCGTATGTAATTATACTTCCCAAAAAAATCTCTTTCAACTGATAAGCATTTTAATTTAAAAGGTTGTTTCTATAAAAAAAGTAAGGTTATTTCGTTTAAACTTTTAAAAAATGTATCAGAAAAAAATTTTTTTAAATTTTTCAGTCTAAATTTGCAATAATAAAATATTTAATTTTTTCTAAAAATATGCTACTCTTGCAATATAAATAAGGAGAAAATTATGACACTTGTCGAAAGATTTTTAAAATATGTTTCTTTTCCTACAACATCCGGAGAAGACAGAGAAGGAAAATGTTCTACAGACGGACAATATGTATTAGCTGAAGAATTAAAAAAAGAATTATCAGAACTTGGATTAACCGATATCTCCAGCAACGAATATGGAATAGTTTATTCTACTTTAAAAGGAGAAGGAAATTTAACCATTGCATTGCTGGCACATATGGATACCTCTCCTTCAGCAAGTGGAGAAAATATCAAGCCACGTATAATTGAAAACTATGATGGAACAGATATAGAATTAAGTCCAAATATCTATCTTAAACCTCAAGAATTTGAAACATTAAAAGATAAAAAAGGACATAAATTAATAGTTACCGATGGAAAAACATTATTAGGCGGAGATGATAAAGCTGGTATTGCAATTATTATGACCGTTTTAGATGAATTGATAAAAGAAAATAAAAAACATGTAAATATAGAAGTTATCTTTACAACAGATGAAGAAATCGGTACTGGAGTTCACCATGTTGAAATGGATAAAATTCATGCCGCTTATGGCTATACAGTAGATGGTGGAAGTTCAAAATATATCAACAAATCAAATTTTAATGCCATAAATATGGAAGTAACAATAAAAGGTCGTTCAGTTCACCCAGGATCGGCTAAAAACAAAATGATTAACGCCAATACATATGCTATGATTTACGACCATAGTTTGCCACAATTTGAACGCCCAGAATACACCGAAAAAAGAGAAGGCTTCTTTCACCTTTGCGAAATGAAAGGATCAGAAGAAGAAGTTCATCTTTCCTATATTTTAAGAGATTTTTCTAAATCAGATTTAGATCACAGATGTTATATAGCGAAAAAAACCGCTGAAGAAATAAATCATAGTCTTGGATATGAGGCAGTCGAAGTAACCTTAATTCCTTGCTATAACAATATGGAAGATATTTTAGAGAAAAATCCACAAGTTATCAAAAGAATCACCGATGCCTATAAATCATTAAATCTAGATTATGAATTTGAAGACATACGCGGTGGAACCGATGGCGCACAACTATCATTTAGAGGACTTCCATGTCCTAATTTAGGAACAGGAGATTACAATTGCCATGGCCGTTTCGAATATGTTGATGTTAATGAAATGGAAACTATGGTCAAAGTACTTAAACAAATGTTAATAAAATAAATTTTAAGAATTAAAAAAGGGATGAAAACCTAAGTTAGGTTTCTAAACATCCCCTTTTTATTTAGACAATTTATCTTTTAAATCTTTAGCTTTATCTTTTAATTGAGAAAAATATGAATTGACTTTTTCGTTTAAATCTTCAGTTGAAAAAGGAATAACTCTAGAAATAAATTCTTTTCTCTTTTTATTTTCAGCTGTAAGATATTCCTTAAGTTTTTCAAATGGCAATACCTCTTGTGCTTTTTTAGACAAAGAGCGCAAACGCACAGATACTTTCATACTTATACAGAAATCGATAAATAATATTCCATATATAATTCCTAAAAAGAAAGAAAAACTCAAATTGTTTTCTGTCCAAATAAAGATATTTTTGAATGGTTGATATAAAGTAAATAAGAAAGCTACACCGATAACAGCCCATATTATTGAAAATAAAGGGCAGATAATTCCTTGTATATTTCCCCATCTTGAAGAATAATCCCAAAGTTTGATATGCATTCCTTTAATGAAGATAATACCAGCAATGTATTCAATTAATGTTAATAAGACTAAAAACAAAAATGCTTTGTAATACCATGCTATGGATAAATCAGAAATAAAATATAAGATTACAACACCAAATCCATATAAAGGAATAAAAGGACCATTTAAAAATCCAGGATTGATCCATTTTTTATGAACTATTCTTCTAAAGAAAAGTTCAAGAATCCATCCACACATTCCACCTATTGCGAATAAAATTAAATAACCTATAATAATTGAATATATTTTCATATTCATATTTTAGCAAACAATTGAATAATTTTTAATTGTTTTTTATTTATTATCCTTCATTTGATTCTGAACGTTGAGAAATAAAGAACAAATGGTCTCCTGCACGTTCCAAATTACCTACAAGATTTATAAAAATACCTGAGACTTCAGCTTTGCAAGTTCCATTATTTAATCTGTCCAAATGTCCTGCAATCAGTGATGAACGAAGCTTATCGATTTCATCTTCAACTTTTTCAGCTTCCTTCTCTTTTGTTAAATTTTCTTTATAATCTAATTCCATAGCTAGGTTATAAGCTTCATTTAACTTTTCTTTCATCGACATCAAATCAGAGTAAACAGCATCTGATAACGTAAGATTACCATCAACTATATTTTTGGTATAACCAGAAATATTGTCAGCAATTTCAGAAAGACGAACAATATCAGCCAAATTTAAATGCAATCTCGATATTCTTTTTTTACTTTCATCTGTCAGATTATCACCATTGATTTTAATAAGGTAGCCGACTAAATTTTTCGACATCTCTTCAACAGTCTTTTCATTTTTCAATATTTCTTGACATTTATTCGAATCTCTATTTAAAAAAGATATTAAAGCCATATTGAGATTATCCATACTTATAGTCGCCATTTTCTTAAAGTATAAATAAGCTCTATCAACAGCGATTTCTGGGCTATTAAGAAGACGATTATCGAGTTCCTTATTCATATTTTTATCATTTTTCTTATCAGGAACTAAAATTGTTGAAACCTTCACTAAAACATTGACAAAAGGTAAAAATAATAAAGCACAAATAACATTAAAAAATGTGTGAAACATGGCAATTTGTGTTGCTGGAGAAGAGAAGATTCTCTTAAAAGTCAAATCATTAAAATCTCGGAAGAAATATAAAAATATAAAAAATATCAACGAACCAATGCAATTAAATAAAAGATGGATAACAGCTGCTCTTTTTCCGTTGGTAGAAGAGCCAATACTTGAAATCAAAGCCGTAACACAAGAACCGATATTAGTTCCAAGAATTACAAAAAACACACCATTTCCTGTTCCACCAACAACTACACCTGCTAACGCTAAAGCAATCAATATAGAAGTAACAGCTGAAGATGATTGGAAAATCGCTGTAACAGCTATTCCAATAAATAAAAGCAAAAATGGATTATCAATAGAAGATAATAAATCACTTATATAATTATTTTCTGAAAAAATCAAATCCAAATTTGATCTCATAACAAATATTCCTAAAAATAATAGACCTAATCCACAAATGAAGTCTCCAATAGTTTGAATTTTATCTTTTTTAAAAATCATCACCATTATCGATCCAACAAATATACTAGCTATTATTATTTCAGAAATTGGCAAATTAGACAAAGCAACAATTTGAGCAGTTATCGTTGTACCAATATTTGCACCAATAATATAAGAAGCCGCTTGAAAAAGCGTCATTGCTCCAGCATTTACAAATCCGACAATCATAACCGTCATAGCACTTGAAGACTGAATAATACATGTTCCAAGACCACCAATGCCAGCCCCTAGCCATCTTGATCCTGCTGTTTTAGCAAACATCTTCTTTAAAGGTCCAGCCGCTAATTTTTCAGAAGCGCTCTGCAAAATTTTCATTCCTATTAAGAAAGTACCAATACCACCTATCAACAATAAACAATAAATAGCAATATTTGTCATATAATATCTTGTATTCCTCAAAAAAATTTTAACATATTGATTGAAAAATACAATCAAAACATGAAAATGTTTTCATATTTTCAAAAATTAGAAAATTAAAGCCTTTTCTAACATAAAAAAACATATTATAATAATTTGTTGGAGGCCATTATGAAGACTAATGTTATGCGCATTCTTGATGCTCACAAAATTAAATATATAGAGCGGACATATGATGAAAATTTAACTGAAGCAACTTCAATAGCAGATGTATGTAATGTTTCTCGAGAAAAAGTTTTTAAAACATTAGTTTTAATAGGAAATGATAAGAATCATTATGTCTGTGTAATCCCTTCTTATGCACATTTAAATTTAAAAAAAGCTGCCAAAGCCTTCAATATAAAAAACATAGAAATGATTCCACAAAAAGATCTTTTACCATTAACAGGATATGTTCATGGCGGATGTTCTCCTATCGGAATGAAAAAATCTTTTAAAACTTTAATTCATCAAAAGGCAGAAGAAGAAAATACTATATGTATAAGCGGTGGAAAAAAAGGTTATCAAGTTGAATTATCTTTAGATGATTTAAAAAAAATTGTTAATTTTACTTTAGCTGATATTATAGAGTAAAAAATATTGTAGAAACTATACTAAAACTATGCAAACAAATTCAAATTTAAAAAACTATCATATCCTACAAGGATTCTCATTATCTAGATATATAGGAGATGCTTTAGTTTACGCTTTTTTAGCTCTATATTTTAATTCATTAAATCTTCCAGCAATTCAAACTGGAACACTTTTAGCTTCCGTTCCAACAATGGCTATCTGTGGAAATATTATAATGTCATTAATTAGTAAAAGTACTAAACGCAATCTTCTTTTGATGAAATTAATAATGCCTTTTGAAATGATTGGTATGGTTCTAATTGGCTTTTTTGATACTTTTATTCCTGTACTAATATGTTCTTTATTAATGAACATATGTAATTCCTGCTTTTATTCGCTTTTAGATGGTGTAGCTGGAGAAGTTTCTGCTTCTTCCAACAAAAAATATGCTGGAATTAGAATTTTCGGATCTATAGCTTATTTTATAGGTTCATTCTCTGGAGGTTTTTTAATCAATAGTATCAACTACAAATTCACATTTATAATAGCTGCCACAACATATTTAATAGGTTATATAATTATTTATTTCATCAATTCAAATGAATTAAATTCCGAACAAAATAATGAGCAAAACTCTAATTTTTTAAAAGTGTTATTTTCAAATAAAACTTTTATTTTTTATTTAGTTTTCTATACCTGTGTCATGAGTATGAACAATATAACAGATAATTTTTTCTCTCTTTTTGCAAAAGATATAAAAGGAATGCCAGAAGATATTTATGGAATAGTATATTCATCTATGATTCTTGTTGAAGTAATTATGATGTTTATCAGTTTGAAAATTAAAAAAATAAATAACAAATTAATACTTATAATTGCATCTTTATTTTTAATAGCTCGCCCACTCACACTTTTTTTTGAAATTCCTTATTTCATGCTTTTCATCGTTCCAATATTCCGCGGAATTGGATGGGGATTAATCTTAGCTTATAACATTGTTACACTAAATACTTTTTTAGAATCAAAATATATAACAAAGGCTATTTTAGTGCTGACAATATTCACTCAAATTTCCAATATGATTTTGAATCAATTCGGTCCAATCATCGTCGAGAAAACTTCTTACAACATATTTTTTATTATATTAGCAACAATAGGAACTATCGGATTAATTTCCATTGCAATAAATAAGATAAAAAGAAAAACCGAAAATTAATTATATCTTATAACCATTTCTATATCTTGTGGATAATCTCCAAAATTTTTTCCAAAAATATTAAAACCGCCACAATTTATTGCATTCTTTTTTGACTCTATCTTAAACAAAATTCTATTGTTTTTATCAACATTAAGTTTGTTTATATTTATTTTGTCATTAACTTTTTCGCCATTTAAACTAACACCATATTCATCGATAACAATATTTAACAATTTTCCAAATTGTGAAGAAGAAATACTCCAAAAAGAAGGTGAATATAAACCTCTTCTTCCTCCAAAATCACCAGGAGAAGTATAATTCAAAATTTCTATGCCATTTATCGAAAACACAATGTCACTTTTAAAGTCATTATTATAATACGGAGTTTCTGAACATATTTCTAAACTAAATCTTATATCTTTGATAACAGAAGATTTAAAATCATTATTGAAAGCATATTCGACAAATCCATAATTAGTATAAACTAATTCAGCGTTGATTCTCTCTGGAATAAATGGTTTATTATCATAAAGTAAAAATGCTTCACTTGTAGTTATCAATCCACTTTTAGTTCCAAAATTTGCATTGACATACTCACCTACGCGCTGACTGCTTTTATAAATTTTATATTCATCTTCAGGTTTATTTTCACTATTGAATATCATAGAAATAGTAAAACAAGAAATACTGGCATACCTTCTTATTCTATTATTATTTTCCACAGAGACAATATTGACTAATCCGGCATTTTCTAACAAACGAAGATGGAAAAGAATAGAAGAAACAGAAACATAATTTAATTTTGCTAATTCAGTAATACTTTTTTCTCCTTCTTTTAATTGGCTGAGAATCGCTACTCGCAAAGGTGATGATAAAGCTATTCCAATATTGCAAATTTGAGTTTTATCATCTTCTTTTTCTGTAGTTAAGCTAATATGCATCATAATAAAATACCTCTTTTAAATTATAGTACATAATAATGTACTAAACTAGATATAAAAAACTAAAACTTGTAGTTTCAACAAATACAAAGTCAAATAACCTAAATGCTATAATTTTAATAGAAATGTAAATATTTCATGCCTAATTAATCCTAAATAGCGGAGGTTATAATGAAAAAAAGGTATCTTCTAAGTATATTAAGCTTAGGTTTATTATTAGTTAGCTGTAATAGCAATACTTCATCTAGTTCTTCTCCATCAAGTAGTTCAAATATCAGTATTTCTTCAAATATTAGTACTTCATCTAGTTCCACATCTTCAAAGAGCATTGCAAAATATACAATTACTTGGAATGTTGATGGAGTTTTAAAAGAAGAAGTTTATAACGAAGGAGAAATACCTTCTTATAACTATAGCTTAGCTAAAGAAGCTGATAAAACTTATACTTATACATTTACCGGTTGGGATAAAGAAATTGCGCCAGTTAAAGAAAATATAACTTATACCGCAATATATAGTAAACAATATATCGATTACACCATTACCTGGGTTACATATGGTGGTACTACCACTGAAAGCTACCATTATGGTGATGTTCCAGAATATAAGGGAGATACTTCCAAGCCACAAGATGCACAATATACTTATACATTCACTGGTTGGGATAAAGAAATTTCAGAAGTAACTGGAGATTCAACATATACAGCTACTTATAAAGAAACTTTAAATAAATATAAAATAATTTTTGAAGTTGATGGAAAGACTGAAGAAGTCGAATATTATTATGGAGAACTTCCGACATATGATAAAGTTCCTCAAAAATCTTCCACAGCTGAATTCCATTATGTTTTTAAAGGCTGGGATAAAGAATTTTCTAAAGTAACTGAGTCTACAACCTATGTTGCACAATTTGAAGAATTAAAAAATCAATATAAGGTCACTTGGATTGTCGGCGATAACAAATTTGAAGAAGACTACTATTATGGAGAGCTTCCTTCTTTCAAAAATGAAGTAAATAAAGAAGACACTCCAAAATATCATTATACTTTTAAAGGTTGGGATAAAAATATTGAAAATGTTACTGAAGATGTCACATATACAGCTCAATATGATGAAACAATAAGAAAATACAATGTAAATTTTTATAATGAAACAGGTGATACTTTACTATTCAGTAAAGAATTTGAATATGATGTTATCCCAGAATTTTCCGAAGATATTCCTTTAAAATCTCAAACGGATGCTTATACGTATACTTTTAAAGGTTGGACAGATAATATCAACATCTACGATTCAACACTTCCAAAAGTTGTTGGTGAAACAAATTATTATGCAACTTTCAGCAGTACCGCTAGACAATATCCAGTTGAAATAGAATGTCTAGATTTAAACGGAAATTCATTAAAAGAAACTACTTATATTCAAAAAGGATTTAACGAATCTTATAAAATAGAAGCTCCTAAAATTGAAGGAAAAGCAGCAAACGTTGATTACATTTATGGAAAAACAACTTCAAATGAAAACAAAGTTACATTCATCTATAGTGACTTAGATATATATGATGGAACATCTGTCAGCTCTTCTTTATCTGGTGAAGGAACCGAAGAAAATCCTTATCTTATTCAAAGTGGAAATGATTTAGCATATCTAAGAAAAGAAATAAATGATTCTGGCAATTATTTTTCTGGTTGCTATTTTAAATTGACAAAAAGTATAGATTTAAGTAATGTCAGCAATTTTGTTATTGGAAAATCAGGCACCACTTCATTAATGGGATACTTAGATGGAAATAATTGTTCGATTAGAAATTTAAACATTTCTGGGACAACAGCAGGACTCGGATTATTCTGTGCTTTATCAGCAGGCGGAACTATTTCAAATCTTTCAGTCTATGGAACAGTTGTAGGAAAAACATATACAGGTGGCATTGCTGGAAGAAATTTAGGAACAATTATTAATTGTCATAATTTTGCAAATGTCAGTCATAGCGGTGGAAATGGAGCTGGTGGCATTGCCGGTGGAAACACTGGATCAATTATAAATTGCTACAACTATGGTGAAATAAAAACCACAGATAAAAAAGAAAAAATCGGTGGTATAACAGGATTAGGTGAAACAAATTCCAAAATCGAAAATTGTATTAACTATGGCAGTGTTACTGGATACATCAATGCTGGAGGAATTGTTGGTGAAAACCAAAGTAAAGCGATACATGTACAAAATTGTATAAACTTTGGAACAATATCAGGAACTCAAAGAATTGGTGGAATAGTTGCAAATACTGCTTCATTAATTGAAAAATGTATCAATAATGGAGATGTTGAAACAACTAGTACCACTGATGCTTATTCAGGTGGAATTGCTGGAGTTATTTCTGGAACTGCTACTTTAAAAACTTGTATAAATAACGGAAAGATATCCTCAACAGGTAGATATGTAGGAGGAATCGCTGGAGCCAATGCTACAAAAGCCACACCAACAATCGATGGATGTACAAATAATGAAATAGTTATTTCAACTTCCAATGGTGTAGGCGGAATTCTTGGTGGAACTCTTACTGGAAATGTAACGATCATCAACAATACTAACAATGCTGAAATTTCAGGCAATGATAAAGTCGGAGGCATAATCGGTTTATTATCAAATGGTACATATTCAGATAATACCAATAATGGCTTAGTAAAAAGTTCTAGTAAAGAAAGTTACGATGAAATAGGTTCCGATACAAGAGCCTAGACATATAGTTTCTTCATAAAAGGGGTGAATTATCACCCTTTTTATAATTTAAATACTTTATAGATTTAAAAAATACATATTTATAATAAATAATAACAATTAAAAACTTGAAGAAAAATGATATTTATTATATTATAAAAAAAGGCGGTGATATTATGAGAAAAAAAGTTGTTTTAATTTGCACACAATGTTTATCCCGTAATTACCAAGTTTCAGTCAAAGTTGAAGGAAAAACTGAAAGAATAGAAATGATGAAATTCTGTCCGAAATGTAATCAGCACACCCTTCACAAAGAAAGCAAATAATGAGGTGACCAATGAAAAAAATTAACAAATATTTCAAAGGAGTTGGTGAAGAAGTTCGCCGAATCCGTTGGCCTAACAGACGTGAATTATGGCCATCTGTTGGTGTTGTTGTCTCTGTTACAGTTGTAGCAGCAATCGGCTTATTACTTTGCGATTTTATTTCAACAGAAATACTTCGCGCATTCGAAATTGCTTTCAATGGTGGTTCAAGTAGCAGTAGTTCAGCTGCCGCTGCAATATTAAAATTAGGAGGATTATTATGAGTAATGATGTAAATTTTGGTACAAAGCAATGGTATGTTGTCAATACATACTCTGGTCGTGAAAGAGCAGTTGCTGACATGCTTGAAAAACGTAAATATACTCAAAATCTTGAAAATTATATCTTCCGTATCGTTGTTGCTGAAACAGTAGAACCAGGAATGAAAAATGGTAAACCTACTGGAAAAGATGTTGTTAAAAACCTTTACCCAGGTTATGTCTTTATCGAAATGATTATGACAGATGATGCTTGGTTTATGGTTCGTAATACTCCTGATGTTACAGGATTTGTCGGATCTTCCGGTAAAGGTACAAAACCTTTCCCAATTCCTAACGAAGAAATCGAACCTGTCTTAAAGAGAATGAATATCATTGATGAAAATATGTTCTCTAACTATAAAGTTGGCGATCATATCAGAATTATCTCTGGTAGTTTTGAAAATTCTGAAGGTACAATCGAATCTATCGATTCTGAAACTAAAAAAGTTTCTGTATCTATTCTCTTCTTCGGTCGTCCAACAACTATTGAAGCAGATTTCTTCGAAATTGAACTTTTCGACAAAAAATCAAATGCAGATTAAAAGGGCTGTTAGTTAATCTAACAACCCCCTTTTTATTTGTATTAATTATTTAAAAAATCTATATTATCTTGATCATATCCTATCCACTCACTAGCATCAAAAATGGTATTTCCTTTTTTAACACTAGAAGAACGAACTAAGGTATGATTTTTTGTTGTAATATTACCAGATATAACCCAACCAGCGGATGGTTTAGTTTCTAAATCGCCGATTATATCTATCAACTCTCCTTCTTTAAATAAACAAATCGCATCATCGCCGTTAAAATTTACAACATCGTTAGTCAAAATAATATGTGTTGTACTTTCAAAATAATTTAGTAGAGTCGATGCTTTATTTATTAAATAAAGCGTATCATTTGAACTCAAAGTTCCTGTTAACTTATATTCTTTAGCGCTACTAGAAGTAACAGCTTTAATAGAATATTTCGATAAATCTAAAGCATCACTGCTTGGATTTTTTATTCCAATAACTTTATTTGAGCCACTGCCTTCAACATAAACACTGATAAAAGGCTCATTATATTTTTCATCGCTTTCTATAGCTTTTATTTTTATAGAAAATATTTTTTGTTGTTGAATATTCCCATACTTAATAGTAGCAGTTAAATTTATAGTAACATCATCTTCTCCAAAAAGAGGACGAGTAACCTTTCCATTATTGCTCAAATATTTGTCATTTGACGATGACCAAGAAATATCACACCCCAGTTTAGAAGTAGGCAGTAGAATATCATTTTCTAAAGAATCTGGAATTACCAATTCTTCTTTAACTTTATTAACTCTGTCTTCATCTGATAAATCCAATTCTATATCATTAACAGAAGTAATTCTTCCTAAACTGCTGGAAAAAACAATCAAATTTTTAAATGATATACTAGTTCCAAGCGGAAGATTATAAATATAATTTACAAGTTCAATTCCATCATCTTTTCCTTTTTGGCATTCAATAACATATTCTTTGATTCCTTTAGTGACAACAAAAGAATACTTGTCAAAACTAGAAGAAATAGAAATATTATCTTTATTTGTTATAACAACATTATTAAAATCAATAACGGCTGGATATGTTTCAAGTTCATTTAGATGTGTTACTTTTGAGAAAATAGGAGCAACTACACCATACATTTCTTCCATTCCCACCATACTTATAGCTACATCACCTGAAGCATCAATTCTAAAGCCATAACTAGGAGAAGATTTTTTCTTTCCATAAACCATATAATCTTTTCCAATCTCTACACTATAAGAATTAACATTGATAGCTTGATAAGTATATTTTCCATCTTGAATATAAACATTGACATTATCGTTATATTTAAATTCTTCTATTTTAACAACTCTTCCAATAGCATAACAATTCGGATCCCCTATTTCAGTATTATCAAATATATTTTTTCTTCCATCAGGAGTTAAATAATCTTCACCGGTTGAAGAACTAGATGATGAAGATATCGTTGTTAAAGATGAAGTTGATGAAGATATCGTTGTTAAAGATGTCGTTGTTAAAGATGAAGTTGATGAAGATGTCGTTGTTGAAGATATTGAAGTTTGACTAGAACTTGAAGAAGTAGTAGTACTTGAATTTATACTATTTGAACTAGTAGAACTACTTGTTATACTTGAAATAATGCTATTAGAAGATGATGATGAACTAGAAGATGTAGTACTGCTAATTTTGTTGCAAGAAACAAGCAAAGCAGAAATTAAAATTAAAAATATTCTTTTTTTCATAAAAACCTCATATTTATTTTAAACTTATTCTGATAATCTTTAAATCTTTATTTTAAAAAAAGCATTATTAAAAATAATATATTTAGCTATATTAATATTTAAAATACATTGTTTAAATTAAAACATCAAAGAAACAACTTTTATATAAATTAAAAGAACAACATTATTATATATTTTTACTAACATACAAAAAAATGATATAATTTATTATATGTTTGCAAAATATCTTTTTACTTATAATCTTAATGACGAACAAATTCAAATCATTATTAATACTGCCGCATTAAAAGCCTATAAATATCAAGTAATAGTTGCATTTGGATGCTTTTTCTTTAAAGTACCATTAAAAGATTGTATTGAAAAAAAGATAAACCACATTTTATATTCACCATCGATACAAAAATTTATGTTAGAGCATCAGCATATCAGTTCCGCTTTTAATCTAACTTGCAAAGAACCATATTTCTATCTTACTGGATATAAAAAATATATATTCGATATTCCTACAGTTGATAAGCGAATAGAATATATGAAAAGAATATTGACTAATAAATTAAAGCTTCTTGCTCCAGCTATCATCGATCGATGCATGAAAGCACTAAATATAACAAATGTAACTTATACATTATCGTTTAACACAACAATCAATATTTACGGAAGAATAAAATATCCTAGTACTTATTCTAAAAAAGGTAAAAGTTTTACACCTGAAGAAATAACCGGAAACAAATACAATATTGTTCTAAATTGGATGCTTGGTGCCTTCAATGTTAGAATATTTGAATCAGTTATAATTCATGAAGTTGTTCATATGCTTGAATTAAATCACGGAAAAAATTTTTATAAATATGTTTATTCCCTTTGCCCAAATTATGATTATTATCAAAAATGCTTAGAAAATGGTTGGGTTCGCGGAGAGAACGGAGAATTAGTATGAAATCAATAACTAGCAGTTCAAATGAATTCTACAAAGAATTAGTTCAACTAACTAAAAATAAAAAACACAAAGATATGATTTTTTTCGAAGGTGAAGATTTAGTTAAAGAAGCTGATAGCAAAGGAATATTAAAATATGTTATTATTAATCAGGAAGATAATGCTTATAATCCAACAAAAATTCCTAATATTCTTCTTTCTCAAAATCTATATAGAAACCTTGCTTCCTTTAAAAGCTTGCCTAAAATGATGGGTATAGCTAAAATAACTTTAGCTACTAAATTAGAAGGAGATTTAATTTATCTTGATGGAGTACAAGATCCAGGAAATGTAGGGACAATCATCAGAACTGCATTAGCATTAAATTATAAAGGCATTATCTTAAGTCCAGATTCTGCTTATCCATTCTCTTCAAAAGTAATTCAATCTTCTAAAGGTGCTATTTTCAAATTACCGATAATGATTAAAACTATTCAAGAATTTGAAAATTTAAAAGATTACGATTTAATTGGAACTCTTCTAAATGGAGAACCATTAAATGAAGCACAAAGAAATGGAAAGCAAATAATATTGGTTTTTGGCAATGAAGGTCATGGCATAAGAGAAGAAGTGCAGCAATTATTAAACAAAGCTTATCTTATACCAATGAATGAGATAGATTCATTAAATGTTGGTATTGCTGCAGGAATATTTATGTACATATTTCGGAGGAAAAAATGAAAATCGAACAAGAAAAAGACTTATCTGAAGTTAAAGTTAAACGAGTAATTATCTGCTGCAACGGTTTCATAAATACAAAAAAGCACAATTTAAAATGCTTTAAAGATTATTTTGAAACTATCAATACCGATGAAAACAATGAAGTATGTTTAATTTCTTTATATTCACCAGAAGATAAAACAACTTACAACAGAAACAAACAATATAATGTTTTAAAGTCAAAAATTGATGAATACGTACAAAAAAATTATATCATTTACCTTCTTGGATATTCTTATACAGCCGGTTTTGTTGCTAAAGCCGCTTCAGAATATCCAGAACATATACGCAAATTGATTTTGATTTCACCAACTATTTATTTACTCAAAACAAAATTGCTTTGGAATTATCTAAAGGTTGCAGCCAAATACATTCATATGAAAATTAAAAATCCAGTAAGAACCAAGAAAGCAATGTCTAAAAGTAGAATGCAAGGAATAATACCTATTTCATATAATATCGCCTTATCCATTTACAAAAACAGAAGATATTTTAAAAAAGTAAAATGTAAGGTTTTTGTTGGTAAAGCCCAAAATGATGAACTTTGTATAGGAAAAACTCTTTGGAAAATAACCCATAAACTACTAGCAAGCATGGTTACTATCAAATCCTATGTTGAAGGTGGACATACAATGATTATGGACCTTGAATACGGAAAACAATGCTATGACGATATCCTCGCTTACACCTTTCATATTGCTAATCCTGACGACAAAAAAGATGAAGAAGCGGAAAAACTCGCAACACTAAGTTTCACTTGCGATAGTTTACGAAAAAGTGATTAATCAAATTTAAAGTAAGCCATTCAAATTTAAACATTATCGTTTAAATATAAATGGCTTTTTTATTTAGAATATTTTAATCAAAATTAATATATATTTATCTAGTTTATAATCAAAAAAAACGCTATAATAATTACATGGCATATCAATCATTTTATAGAACATATCGTCCAAAAAGTTTTGATGAAGTAGTTGGACAAAAAACAATAATTAAAACCTTAAAAAACGCTTTAAAAAATGACAAAATTGGTCATGCTTATCTTTTTTCTGGACCTCGTGGCACTGGAAAAACAACATTAGCAAGACTTTTTGCCAAAGCTTTAAATTGCGATGAAGGATTGGGGCACGAATGCAATAAATGTGATTCTTGTGAAGCTATTTTATCTGGTACTCATCCTGATGTATATGAATTAGATGCAGCAAGTAATTCTGGCGTCGATAACATCCGTGAATTAATCGATCAAGTAAGATATGAACCAATTATGGGAAGATATAAAGTTTATATCATCGATGAGGTTCACTCCATGACATCAAATGCTTTCAACGCTTTATTAAAGACTCTAGAGGAACCACCGGCCCATGTTATTTTTATTCTAGCAACTACGGAACCTCAAAAAGTTCTTCCAACTATTTTAAGTCGAGTTCAAAGATTTGATTTTTCTAAAATTTCTGATGAAGATTTAATCTCAAAAATGGAATACGTTTTAAAACAAGAAAATGTCAACTATGAAATAGGTGCTTTAAGACTTATAGCAAGATTAGCCGATGGCGGTGCAAGAGATGCTCTTTCTATCCTCGAACAAGTAGTTTCTTATAGTAATGATGAAGTAAAAGTCAGCGATGTTGAAACAATTTTTGGATTAATTTCTGTTCCTGAAAAAATAAAACTTGTCCAAGCAATTCACGAAAACAAATTTGATGATGTTATCAATCAAATTCGCGAAAGATATTCCGCTGGTGCTGACTTAGTTCATCTTCATGATGATCTTATTGAAATTTACAAAGATTTATTGATTTATGGAACAACAAGAAATGAAAGTCTGCTTTCTATGCTTACATCTTCTGAAGCAATGCCATTAGCTATCGGTCCAGCAGAGCTAAGAAGAAATCTTGATATTTTAACAGAATCAAGAAGGCAATATCGATTAGTAAAAAATACTCTTGATCATTTTGAACTTTCAATAATTAAATTAATGCTTAAAGACAAAGAAGAAAAAAGAATTATTCCTAATAAATCTATAGAAATTCCTACTGAGCAACCTATTCAAAGCGAATCAAAAGTTCTGTCAAAACCTGTTGAAAAACAACCAATTATGTCAAAGCCTATTTCAACTGCTAGCTCTTCAACAGAACCTCCAAAAGTTTTTTATTTTTCTGAAGATGAAATAATTAATATAATGCTTCAAGGAAATAAAAAATTAAAAGAAAATGTCAATTCATCTTGGCATAATTTAGATAATCTATCTCTTAATAGTGAAGAATCTTTAGCAGCGGCTTATTTAAAAGCCACAACACCACGAATTGTCAACAATGAAATAATGGTTGTTGAAGTTCAACTAGTAACACAAATAAAAAATATCAACGACTTAAGAAAAAGAGAAGTATATCGTTCTGTTATCAACAAAGCTTTTGGTTTTGCCCCAGCTATTTATGCAATGACACCTGATGAATATATTAATGCTGTTCAAATATTTAGACAACTTAGCCAAGTAAAAAAATTACCTGAACCTAAGCCAATTATAATAAAAGGAGAATAAAATGGATTTCAATAAAATGCTTCGTGAAGCACAAAAAATGCAAAAAAAACTTAAAGAAGAGCAAGAAGCTCTTGAAGCTAAAGAATTTCAAATTCAAGCAGCAGGTGGTGCTGTTGAATTAGTTATCACCGGTGGATACGAAGTTAAAAGCATCAAAATTAACAAAGATATCATCGACCCTGAAGATAGTTCCATGCTTGAAGATGCTCTTATGATAGCCTTTAATGAAGGAGTTAAAAAGATACAAGTAGAATCTGAAAAAATTTCTGCTGGTCTTACATCAGGAATGGGAATTCCTGGATTTTAATTATGGAGCCAATTAAATCTGTAACCGATTTAAAAAGATCTTTTCAAAAATTACCAGGCATAGGAGAAAAAACCGCTGAAAGGTTAGCCTATGCTTCTTTGCGTTTCAAAAAAGAAGAACTCGATGAATTTATAAATGCTCTTTATAATGTAAAAACAAATGTTCATCCATGTCCAAATTGTGGAATGTATATCGATACTCCATCTTGTCCAATCTGCAACGATCCTTCAAGAAATGATGATACATTATTGGTAGTAAGTGATGCTAAAAATATTATAAGCTTTGAAAAGACCGATACTTATCATGGTTTATATTTTGTTTTAGGTGGGTGCATTTCACCGATAAAAAATATTTCACCCGAAGATATTAGAATTCCACAATTATTAAAAAACATTAAAGAAAACAACGTAAAAGAAATAATATTAGCTCTAAGTTCTACAATCGAAGGAGAAACAACTGCTTTATATATTGCACAACTATTAAAAAATAGTCCAATAAAAGTAACAAGACTTGCTTATGGTTTACCTCTTGGCGCTGATTTAGAGTATGTTGATGAAATCACAATTTCACGTTCCTTAGAAGGAAGGACAACATTAAAAGGAGAAGAAAAATGAAGCCAGGAAAATTAATTACTTTTGAAGGTGGAGAAGGCTCTGGAAAAAGTTCAATCTTAAAAAAAATATCTGAAGATCTTCAAAAAAGAAATATTCCTTTTATCATCACTAGAGAACCGGGTGGCACAAAAATATCTGAAGAAATTCGCTCTATTATTTTAGATAAACAAAATACTGCCATGGACAAAAAAACAGAGGCTTTATTATATTGTGCCTCAAGAAGACAACATCTTGTCGAAAAAGTTTTTCCTTCCTTAGAAAAAGGAATAAATGTAATATCTGACCGCTATATCGATTCTAGTTTAGTGTATCAAGGCTACGCCCGCGGATTAGGATTTGATAGTGTTATGGACATAAATCTTTTTGCTATAGATAATAGACTTCCTGATAAAACATTATATTTTTCCATAAGACCTGAAGTAGGGCTTGCAAGAATTAATAAAAATAGCAATCGCGAAGTAAATAGACTAGATTTAGAAAATCTTGAATTTCATAATTTAGTCCATGATGGTTATGAAAAATTAGCCAAATTATATCCAGATAGAATTATTAAAATTGATGCAGAAAAAACCTTTAATGATGTTTATAATACTGTTTTAAAAATTATTCTTGAGGAATTAAAAGATGACTAAAGAAGAATTCTTAAAAAATCAACCATTAATATCATCTTTTTATCTTAATGCTGTTAAAAAAAATCATTTGCCTCATGCTTTATTAATTTACGGAGACAATCTTGCACCAATCGATGAAATTGCCGAGTTTCTAGCAAAATCATTATTTTGTGATGAAGATTTAGCTTGCTCAAATTGTGAACATTGTAAACTTTTCGATGAAAATAGAATTGGCGATTTTTATATTATCGATGGCAGAAATCAAAACATAAAAAAAGATCAAATTGAGGAACTATCAAATCAATTTGTTTTAACTAACAAAGAAGAAAATAAATGTGCAGCATATATAATTTATGAAGTTTCAAATATGACTGAAGAATCAGCCAATGCTCTTTTAAAGTTTCTGGAAGAACCTCCAGCAAATGTCTATGCTATTTTAACCACCACTTCAAAAGAAAGTATTCTTCCGACAATTATTTCTCGAGTTGTAAGTCTTAGAGCTTTTCCACAAAAATATAATTATGAAGAAGGCAGCATTGATCCTAAAGCTTTATTTTTAATTCAAGGATTAAGACTTAAAGAAGATCCTTTAGAAATTGCAGCTGATAAAACATTTAATACTGTATTTGAAATGGCAATAGATTTTTTAAATTTATTAGTTTTCAATTATGAAAAAGGTATTGATCTTCTATTTTCAAAAATCAGTGCAAATTTAAAAGACCAAACATGTTATAATTACTTCTATGGTATCGTTTATCAAGTATTTATTTGCATTTCAACAAATAATACTGATTCACCATTCAAAGAAATAATTCTCGGCTTAAAAAGCCATAAAGAAGCTATATATAATGCAACAATATTTCTTGAAAAAATATTGTCCGCTAAAAAATTAAATTATAACTTCACACTTGTTTTAGGCAAATTAGCCACAATATTGGAGGCAAAATGACAGAGACTCAATATTTAATAGGAGTATCCACATCCGGATCTCCACTCATTTACTACACATCATCTTTTCCTCTTGAAATAGGAACTAAAGTAGTAGTTGATACACCTAATATAGGGACAACTATTGGAACTGTTCAAAACAATAAAAAAAGCGAAATAACAGAAGGCTTTCTTCCAATCACTAGAATTGCAACAAAAGATGATCTTGTAATTTTTGAAAAAAATAGCAAAATTGAAAAAGATATATTTAACGTCGTAACTCTTGGAGCAAAACGTTACAATCTCAATATGAAAATTATTTCAACTATAGTTTCTTTAGATTTTTCTAAATTACTAGTTATCTACAGCTCTGATGATAGAGTTGATTTCAGAGAATTAGTAAAAGAATTACATCGTACTTTCAGAACTCATATTGAAATGAAACAAATAGGAACAAGAGATCGCGCACAAATTATCGGTGGCATTGGTGTTTGTGGTCTGCCTTTATGTTGCTCAACTTTTATAAAAAACTTCGATATCATATCAATTAATATGGCTAAAAATCAAATGTTATCTTTAAATATACCTAAACTATCTGGTCAATGCGGAAAACTAATTTGTTGTTTAAAATTCGAAGATGAAAACTATACTGAACTCAAAAAGCATTCACCAAAGATCAATGAAACATATAAATATAAAAATTCAATTTATAAAGTAACATCAGTTAACTTATTTACCGGTATGATAACTTTATCTAACGGAACAGAATTTGTCACTTTAACCAAACAAGAATTAAGAAAAGTACCAAGGGTTACAAATGAACGCTAAAGCAATCTTTTCTTATAAAGGCAATTCCAAGCCTATTTTATACCTAATACCTACTCCTGTTGGAAATATTCAGGATATAGGAGAAAGAAGTAAAGAAATTTTAGCATCTAGTGATTTAATTGCTTGTGAAGATACTAGAAATACTCAAATGCTTTTATCAAGACTTAATATCAACAATAAAAATCTTATTTCTTGTTATAGCCAAACAGAACTCCAACAAGCCGAAAAAATAATCTCTAGAATGCTAACAGAAAAACTTATTGTTAGTTATTGTTCTGATGCTGGCTCTCCTGGTATATCCGATCCAGGTGGCTTATTAGCTAGCTTAGCTATAAAAAATAACATACCTGTATCAGCTATTCCCGGTCCAACAGCCTTTGTTCCAGCCTTAACTGCTTCCGGGTTTAATTCAGCACAATTTACATTTATTGGCTTCCTTCCTACAAAAGAATCCAATAGAATTAAAACTTTAGAAAAATACGTTCAAAGAGAAGAAACATTGATTTTTTATGAAGCACCTCATCGTCTTTTGGACACTTTAAAATCCATGGAAAAAATATTTGGAAAAGATAGGCGAGCTTGCTTAGGCCGAGAAATTTCCAAATTATACGAGCAATATATAAGAGGCACATTAGAAGAAATATCAACAATTGAAGAAGATTTTATTCGCGGGGAATTTGTCATTATTATCGAAGGAAAAAAAGAAGAAGATACTGAACTAAGCGAAGAAGATTTAATAAAATTATTACAAGAAGAATTAAAGAAGGACCAAAGCCTCAATGATATTGCCAAAAATATATCTGATACAACTGGTCTAAGAAAAAACTATTTATATAAACTTCTAGTCAAAATAAAAAATGATTTATGAGGAATGAATAAATGAAAAAAAACAAATTCTTATCTTATTTAGGATTAACATTAGCAGTACTTGGAACAGCTGGTTTTATTTTTCTTTATAACTATCCATATAATTCAGTTAATTTTACTAAGCTATCATATCAAAATTACGATTTAACAAATTTAAATTTAAATTCTTCTAATATTGCCAACATTGAAAAAATAGAAGAAACAAATGATTTTACATCTGCAATAAGTGCTTATAATTTAAAATCAATAACCGATTATAACGATTTTAAAACAAAAGCAAACATAAGCCTAGAAAATAATTATGAAGACAATTTTTCAAAACAGAATAATATTTTAGCAATAAGTTTCAAAGGAAGTGCAATTACAAACTCTAAAGCCATTAAGTTCAAAATAGATAACAATTTAACTAAAATTACTATCGGAGTTGAAAATGATTTCATCTTAACTGGTAAAGCTGATAAAGATGAAAACACCTATACTTATTATTTATTTCCCTATAGTTCAAATAATGAAATAGAAAATATTGCTATAACCTTTAAAAAAATATAAATTTTAAACTATTAGGAAAATATAAAAACTAAAAAGCCGTTGATTAAATTCAACGTCTTTTTTATGTTTCAAAATTCAAATTATTTTTTTATTAATTCTGAAGGAATAGCATTGAAATCATCATCGATTACAATGCTAAATATATAATAATTATCAAAATAAATAAATCGATTATCTGTAACTTCAAACTTTTCGGCAAACATTAAAGTTGTCGCTATATTTTTATTATATTCAATTTTTTCTACTTCAATTTCATAATGAGAAGCCCCGTAGCTATTGATATAATATTTAACGCTTTTAGCATTTAAAAATTCAGCATATAAAGGCATTTCAACATAATTTATATATGTTCCGGGTGTTTTTTCAAATCCCAACAAAACTATCGATACCATTAAAATACTAATCAACGTTCCAGTACATTTAAAAAAAACAGAACAAAATTTCAAAATCTTTTTCATAATAATATTATTAGAAAAAAAAGAAAATATTATACTAAAATATTCAGTCAATAAATATATTTCGAATGATAAAAATAATGAATTATAATTCTATTTTCTAAAAAATATATAATTTTTTATATAAAAAAATATTAAGTCATAAAAAACAATAATAATGACTTAATCTATAGTTAATTAGTTGATTTTATCTAAAATAGCGTGAGCAGCTTTTTTGCCACTTACCATGGCAGCAACAACAGTTTTAGCTCCATACACAATATCTCCAGCAGCTAAAACTTTATCTTCAACAAAGTTAATTTCATCAAAACTAATCCATCCTTTTTCAGAAGGAAGATTCATCTTCTGAGCTAACTCTAAATCAGGTTTTTGTCCAATTGCTAAAATAAAATTATCTGCCTCAAATTCCTGATACACTCCTGTTGGAACAGGTCTTTGTCTACCTGAAGCATCTTTTTCACCTAGAGTCATTTTTTCAACAATTATTTTTTCAACATGATCTTTTCCAACAATTTTTGTTGGGTTGGTGAGAAAATAAAATTCTATCCCTTCATTTTTTGCTGCTTCTAACTCTTCTTTAGCTGCAGGAGCTTCTTTTTCCGAACGTCTATAAACAACAATAACTTCTTTTCCTAAACGACGAGCGCTTCTGGCACAATCCATTGCAACATTTCCAGCGCCGACAACAACTATCTTATTTCCCAAATTTAAATTAAAAGGTTCATTATAACGAATATGATAATTTATTGCTTTTAAAAATGTTCCACCATCATAAACACCTTCAAGATTTTCTCCTTCAATTCCCATATAAGAATATTTTGTTAATCCAGTTGCATAAACTACATAATCAAACTTAGCAAAATCACTGATATCTTCATTCCAAGAATTTACAAATTTGATTCCTGCTTGTTTTAAAACATCAATTTGTCTATTAAGAACAGAAAGAGGAAGGCGATATTCAGGAATTCCATAGCTTAATATTCCGCCAAAATATTTTTCCTTTTCAAAGATTGTTGATTGAATACCATTTTGTGCTAACTCTAAAGCGCAAGAAAGGCCAGCTGGACCGCTTCCAATAATAGCAACGCTTAAATCCCTATCAAAAGGCTGAAATGGCTCATTTTGGCCTGCAAATTTATCAGCAAGATATCTTTCTATATTTCCAGGAATTATCGGCATATGCTTGAAATTTAAAACACAAGCACCACGACATTGTGAATCGTGATCACAAACCCTAGAGCAGATTAATGGAAGATTGCTTCCAGTGCGAATAATTCTATATGCTTCTTCTTCATTTCCATCAAAAAAAGCCTTCATGAATTCATTTATTCTAAGTTCAGCTGGACAGCCTTTCATTTTGCATAAAGGGCGTGGACATTTTAAACAGCGAGAAACTTCTTTTTTCGCTTCTTCATCTGTCAACGTTTTATTAATTTCTTCAAATGTCATGATATTCTCCTAAAGAAAAAAGCTTTTTAAAAAAGCTTTTTATTTTGTAATATTAAGAATTTTAATTGTATATGGGGTTTTAACTTCAACAGTAACTTCTTCACCAACAGAATGTTCAAGAACTGCTTGAGCGAGCGGAGAAGCGTTAGAAATAATTCCCTTGAATGGATCTGATTCAACAGAACCAAGAATTTGATAAGTGAAATCTTTATTCAATTTATTATCATGGAATGTTACTGTAGAACCAATCTTAACAACTTTTTCATTTCCTGTATTATCATCTTCATCGATAACTCTACAATTATTTAAAAGAGCTTCAATTCTTTTAATTTCACCTTCAACGTCAGCTTGACGTGTTCTTGCTGCATCATAATCAGCATTTTCACTTAAGTCGCCTTGTGCACGAGCAGCTTTAAGTTCTTCAATTACTTCTGGTCGAACTTCATTGATGAGGTGATGTAATTCTTGTTCTAATTGTCTCTTACCTTCCTTAGTAAGAATCTGTTCTTCGTTTTCAGCCATAGTTTATCTCCTTATATCTTCTTTATTATAATTGATTTTTTATTTTTTTAAAAGAATTTAAGTGCTTTATAAATAAAAACTGCCAGGAAAACCCCAGCAGCATTTATATAACACCTACTAATTAATCAACAAAACTAACTAATACGACTTTAGCGTTATCACCACGACGATTGCCGAGTTTTAAAACGCGTGTATAACCACCATTACGATTAGCATAACGAGGGCCATATTCGTTGAATAATTTTTGTAAAGCAGTAACACCAGCTTTTTCATCAGCCCAGACATCGCGAACGATAGCTGCAGCTAAACGACGGGAATTTAAATCACCTTTCTTAGCATATGTAACTAAACGATCTGCTAAGGAAGAAACTTGTTTACCAACCATAGAAGTTACTTGAACATGTCCAGAAACGATGAGTTGAGTTACAACGTTTCTAAGCATGCTTTTATCTTTACTAGCGGTATAAGCGGCCTTAAAACGGACACCGCCCTTACCATGAACATTCTTACGTCCTTGAGTTTTCATGTATTATTAATTCTCCTTTACATCTCACGGAAATGAAGGCCGAAAGCTTCGAGCTTTTCCTTAACTTCCTTGAGGGATTTTTTACCGAGATTTCTGACTTTCATCATTTCTTCTTCGGATTTATTAGCGAGTTCCATAACTGTAGAAATGCCAGCTCTCTTTAAGCAGTTGTAACTACGAACTGTAAGATCAAGTTCTTCAATTGTCATATCAGAATATTTGCTCTTTGCAGGTTCAGCAGTTTTCTTGAAGATAGCTTCATCAATTTGCTTTTCGCTGATTTCAGTAAATTGACTGAAATGAGCAACAAGAATATTTGCAGCTAATGATACAGCATCTGCTGGTGTCATAGAACCATTTGTAGAAACTTTTAAAGTTAAACTATCATAGTTTGAATCGTGACCAACACGTGTTGGGTCAACTTTGTATTCAACTTTTGTAATTGGAGAATATGAAGAATCGGTCATAATCGTACCAATTGGGAAAGTTGTATAGATAGCCTTATTGTGTTCGCCTGTGATATAACCACGGCCATTATTAGCATATAAAGTCATCTTTAATTCGCCACCTTCTGCAACGTGGGCGATAACAAGATCTTTATTAATAATTTCAACATCGCTTGGAGCCTTAATGTCAGCAGCAGTAACTTCTGCTGGACCTTTAACATCAATAGTCATGACGCGTTGAGATTCAGATTCATCAGTTATACTTAATACTAAGCCTTTAAGGTTTAAGACGATAGCTGTAACATCTTCAACGATACCATCAAGAGCAGAGAATTCATGTCTTGCTCCTTCAACTTGAATAGCGAAGATGCTAGATCCAGGTAAGGATGATAGTAAAACACGACGTAAAGCATTACCGAGAGTCAAACCAAAACCACGTTCTAGTGGTTCAATCTTGAATTCACCATAAAATGAATCTGGATCGATTTTTTCGATATGAAAATGCGGTTCTTGGAATTGCTTCATACTGTTTTTCCCCCTTACTTTCTTGGACGTTTTTGTGGACGGCAACCATTATGAGGAATTGGAGTAACATCAGTAATGGTTTGAATTTGAAGACCAGCAGCTTGTAAAGAACGGATAGCAGCTTCACGAGCACTACCTGGACCCTTAACTTCGACATCAATTGTCTTTAAGCCACGATCTAAGCAAGTTTTAGCAACTCTTTCAGCTGCCATTTGAGCAGCGAATGGAGTACTCTTACGTGAACCGGTATAACCAACATTACCGGCAGAAGACCAAGCGATAACTTTTCCATCTGTATCAGAGATAGAAATAATTGTATTATTGCTTGATGCATGAATATGGGCAACACCTTTGGTGAAACCTAATTTGGTTTTCTTTTTACGAATAGTTTTCTTTTCTTTAGCCATGATGCGTCCTCCTATTACATGACAGCCTTTTTCTTGTTAGCGACTGTCTTACGTGGACCTTTGACTGTACGTGCATTGGTCTTTGTTTGTTGGCCACGGCATGGTAAACCACGCTTGTGACGAATTCCGCGATAGCAACCGATTTCTTGTAATCTCTTGATGTTTAAATTAACTTCACGGCGGAGATCACCTTCAACTTTATATTCGGCGACTTTAGAACGAATAGCTGTTAATTCAGCTTCAGTTAAATCTTTAACTCTTTTTGTTGGATCAACTTTAGCATCGGCGCAAATCTTTTTTCCTGTAGGAATACCGATACCATAGATATAAGCCAGTGAATAAGCTACTGGTTTGTCGTTTGGGATATCAACCCCAGCAATACGTGCCATTTAAATAATTTCCTCCTTAACCTTGTCTCTGCTTGTGTTTAGGGTTAGAGCAAATAACCATAACTCTACCTTTTCTTTTGATAATTTTGCAGTTTGGACAGATTTTTTTGACTGATGGTCTAACTTTCATATTAATTGTCCTCCATGTTAGAACTTTTTGTACCTAATTTTTGAATCGGTACGTAATTCGACCCTGTGTTAAGTCATAAGGGGAGATTTCAACGGAAACTCGATCGTCCAGTACGATAAAAATACTATTTTTTCTCATCTTACCGGAAAGGGTCGCACGAATTGTTAACCCATTATCCAACAAAACATTAAATTTACTGTTTGGAAGTATTTCTGTTACTCTACCTTCAGCGTGAATAAAATCTTCTTTGGACATTACATTTCTCCCTTTAAGTGTCTTCGAACATTGCTGTCAACAGTTGCGATGACTGGGCCATCTTTTGTGACTAAAACAGTGTTCTCGTAGTGAGCAGTATAGCCTTTATCTATGGAGACCTCTCCCCATCCATCTGGTAACCTTTTTGTTTTAGCGCTGCCTTCAAGAAGCATTGGCTCAATACAAATTGCCATACCTGGACGTATAATTTGACCATATCCAGCACGACCAACGTTTAAAATCATTGGATCTTCGTGCATATCCCGACCGATACCATGCCCACCATAAATTTCGGTCAGGGCGAAACCGTGTTTTCTTGCTACTTGTTCAATAGCGTGGGAAATATCCCCAATTCGGTTTCCAGGTTTTGCCATAGCAAATCCCGCGTAGAAACATTCTTCAGCTGTATCAATAAGCTCTTGATGGCGAGAAGAGATTTCTCCAACCGCATAAGTGCGACAGGCATCACTCATCCAACCATTATAGCAGTTTACCACATCTACTGATATAATGTCACCATTTTTTAGAATTTTATTTTTAGAAGGGAAACCATGAACAAGGCATTCATTGACTGAAGCACAGATTGTGAATGGAAATCCTTCATATCCGAGGCAAGCTGGAATTGCTCCGGAAGCGCGGATATGTTTTTCCGCAAGCTTATCAATTTCATAGGTACTAATACCCGGCTTGATATAGGGAATTAAATAATCGAATAATTCTCCAAGTCGGGTACCAGCATCTTTGATTTTTTCAAACTCTTTTTCGGTTTTAATAATAATCATTAGTTCTCTAACGCTTTCTTAATATCTTCAAAAACTGAATCGATATCTTGCAAGCCATCAACTTCTGTAAGTAAGCCTTCATTGCGATAGAAGTCAACAAGTGGTAAAGTCTTTGACTTATAAGCAGTAAGACGAACTTTGAAACTTTCTGGTTTATCATCATCACGTTGAATTAGATCATGTCCACAGCTGTCGCAAACATTTTCAACTTTACTAGGTCTTGTTTGAACGTTATAACTTGCACCGCATTGAGGGCAAACTCTTCTGGAAGCAATACGATCGACCAACTTTTCTTCATCTACTATCAAATTGACAGCGTGAGTAATTGGTCTATTGATTTCAGCTGTAAGTTTTTTCAAAGCTTCAGCTTGAACCAATGTGCGTGGGAATCCATCAAGTAGATATCCATTTGCACAGTCTGGAAGTGATAAACGATCTTTAACAATAGCAATAGTAACTTCATCAGGAACAAGTTGACCCTTGTCCATGTATTCTTTTGCTTTAAGACCTAATTCAGTTTTACGGCTAGCTGCATCGCGGAACATATCACCAGTGGAAATATGTGGAATGTTGTAATAAGCAACAATCTTTTCGCTTTGTGTGCCTTTGCCAGCACCTGGGGGACCCATGAGAACAATATTTTTCATTTATAAACCTCTTTCTAACAATTAATAATCTTGAGCGGCAAGAAGACCATTGATTTGGTTAAATACTTCAATAGCAACACCAACTACAATGATAAGACCAGTACCACCTAAAGCTAAGCTTTGTGGAACAAGTCCTGTTAATGATAAAACAATTGGAAGAGCTGCAATTAACATCAAGGCAAGAGCACCGAGTAATGTAACTCTATTCAAAACTTTACGAATATACTTTTCAGTCTCATTACCTGGACGTAATCCTGTAATGTAAGTTCCATTATCATGGAAATCTTTTGCTAAGCGTTCAGGATTAATTTGCAAGTTAGAGTAGAAGAATGTGAATACAATAATTAAGAATAAATAGATAATCAAGCCCCAAGGGAATGACCAAGTGCCCATATCTACCATCGATTGATAGTTGAAGACATTAATCATTGTCTGTGCCCAATTAGGAACAGTATTACCGCCAGAAACGAAACTGACAATAATTGATGGAGCCATCATGATTGATGAAGCGAAGATAACAGGAATAACACCTGAAGAGTTAATCTTGATTGGTAAGAAACTCGATTGAGCATTTTCATTACCGCTTTGACCAGTAGCAGAATGGCTGACTGGTAACTTACGAACTGATTTTTCAGTATAAGTAACAAAGACAACAATTAAGAAGAATGAGAGTAAGTATAATAATAACTTAATAACACCTTCAAGAATTAAGGATGGATTTCCTGTTAAAAGGTTTTGACTTAAATAATTAGCAAATGCACCATAGATTTGGTTAGGTAAAGCAGAAACGATACCAGCAAAGATAATCATTGATATACCATTACCGATACCTTTTGTTGTAATTTGGTCACCGAGCCACATAAGAAGCATGGAACCAGCAACTAAGTAAACAATAATCTTTAAATAACCAAGAATGGTTGTATCTGTCAATGTAATATAATCAGAATTCATCATTGTTACAGTGACACCATATGCTTGAACTGCTCCAAGAAGAAGCGTCAAGTAACGAGTGGCCATATCAATTTTTTTACGGCCTGATTCGCCTTCCTTACCAAGTTCGGTAAGGACAGGCAAAACATCCATTTGTAACAATTGAACAATAATTTGGGCTGTGATGTAAGGTGAAACACCTAAAGCAAACAAAGAGAAACTTTGTAAGGCACCACCACCCATAAGGTTGAGCATACCGAAGACGTTATTTGTATCAAATGCGTCTTTAGATATTTCAACACCAGGAACAGTCAATGCTGATCCAATTCGGAAAATGAGAAAGATAGCCAAGGTAAAAAGGATTCTATTCATTATCTCCTTATTATGTAAAATGGCTGACACTTTCTTCATTTTTATTTCTCCAATATAGCTTCTCCGCCGGCTTGAGCAATTTTTTCAGCTGCCGAGGAAGTAAATTTCTTGGCTGTAACCTTGAATTTTTGATCGGCGCTGAGTTTAATTTCACCATCACCGAGAACTTTAAGACCATCTTTTGGATCTTTAATCATTCCAATTTCCATCAATGTTTCAAGAGAAATGTCTCCATTTCCTAAAACTTCAATAGCCTTAGCGATGTCTTCAACATTAATAATAGCATAATCTTTATGATTAATGTTCTTAAATCCTCTTTTTGGTAAACGACGATATAAAGGAGTTTGTCCACCTTCGAAGCCAGGGTTGATAGCACCACCAGAACGGGCGCCAGCACCTTTTTGTCCACGAGTAGAGGTTTTACCCATACCGGAACCAAGACCACGACCTACTCTTTTACCAGAATGGTCACTGCCTTCGACCTTTTTTAAATTATGAAGTTCCATTATTTATCCTCCCCATGTCTGAGTTTATTAACTTGAGTGTAAGACTTTAAAGATAACAAACCGTTGACTGTTGCTTTAACAATATTGATAGGACTTCTGGAGCCATATACTTTAGAGTAGATGTTTTTAACACCACCTAATTCCAAAACAGCACGGACTGGACCACCGGCAATAATTCCGGTACCATCAGGGGCTGGTTTAAGGAAAACTGTGGTAGCACCATAAGTACCAACAACTGTATGAGGTATTGTACCATCTTTGACGATTGGGAGTCTATACATATGTAACTTAGCATCATCAAGAGCTTTCTTGATAGCTTCGGAAACTTCACCAGACTTACCAACGCCAAATCCGTATTTGCCTTTAACATCGCCAACGACGACTAAGGCAGAGAAACGCATATGACGGCCACCTTTTGTGGTCTTGCAAACACGTCTAATTTTGACAACTCTTTCTTCATAGAGTTTTTCAGCTGGTGCACGGCGTTCTGTGCGACGTCCACCTTGACCCTTACGGCCACCTTCGTGATGATGACCTTTGGCTGGAGCGGCTTCTGGAGCAGCTTCAACCGGGGTACTATCGGTACCGGCCTCAACCGGAGATGTGATTTTTTCTTCTTGTTCCATATTTATTCTCCTAGAATTCTAAGCCGGCTTCACGTGCAGCTTCAGCTAAAGCAGCAACGCGTCCGTGATAAACATAACCAGAGCGATCAAAGACAACTTTAGTTATGCCTAATTTTTTAGCTTTTTCTGCTAAATCAGCGCCAACTTTTGCAGCACCTTCTTTATTTCCACCATTGGTTAATTTTAATTCAAAGGAAGAAGAAGAGCATAAGGTGACATGCTTGACATCATCGATGATTTGAGCATAGATATTGGTGTTTGAACGGAAAATAGAGATTCTTGGGCAGTCGCTTGTTCCAACAACTTTGGAACGAAGGTGTCTTTTAAGACGGGCTGCATTTTTATCAAATGATTTATACATATCTTGTTACCTCTATTATTATTTATCCTTCTTAGCTGTTTTTGCAGCTCTGAGAAGAACGACTTCGCCTTGATAACGAATACCTTTACCATGATATGGTTCAGGACGACGGAAGGAACGAATATTTGCTGCAACTTGTCCAACTTTTTGAGAGTCAATACCGCTGACTTCAATAGTTGTGGCATTTGGGCAAGTAATTGTAATACCTTCTGGTGGTACAACTAAATCTTCATGAGAGTGTCCAACGTTTAAGACGAGTGTGGTTCCGCGCATAGAAGCACGATAACCAATACCTTGAATTTCGAGAACTTTCTTAAAGCCATCATGAACACCGGTAACCATATTGTGAATTAAAGCACGTGTGGTTCCGTGAATCATTTTGTGCTCTTTCAAGTCATCGGGGCGTTTGACTAAGATTTCTTTCTCGGAGACTTCATAGCTCAAGCACGCATTGAAACTCTGAGTGAGGGTTCCTTTAGGACCTTTGACGGTAACTGTATTTCCCTCAACTTTAACTTCGACACCAGCTGGGATGTCGATTGGTTTTTTACCGATTCTTGACATTTTTTTCTCCTTACCAGACGTAGGCGAGTACTTCACCGCCTACTCTTTGTTTTCTAGCATCCTTATCGGTTAATAAGCCGTTGGATGTAGAGATAATTGCGATTCCCAATCCATTGAGGACTCTTGGGAGATCATCGCATCCGCAAGTAACACGAAGACCTGGCTTCGATATTCTTTGCAAATTGGTGATAACTTTTTCACCTTTTGGACCATATTTTAAAGTGATGTGAAGAACTTTTTTAACATCTCCATCAACATAATAACTGCTGATGAAACCTTCATCCTTTAAAATTTTGGCAATGCCAGCCTTCATTGTTGAAGATGGCATTTCTAAACTTGGATTGCCTAAAGCATTAGCATTTCTAATGCGAGTGAGCATATCGGCGATCGGATCTTGTAACATTTCTTGACCTCCTTACCAGCTAGATTTCTTCATGCCTGGAATTTCGCCCTTATAGGCTAATTCACGTAAGCAAATACGGCAAATTCCGAATTTACGGAGAACGCCGTGAGGACGTCCACAACGGGAGCAACGATTATATTCACGTGTGCTGAATTTTTGTGGACGAGAGCATTTTACTTTTAATGATTTCTTTGCCATATTTTATCTCCTAGCGTCTAAATGGCATGCCCATTAATTCGAGAAGGGCATATGCCTCTTTATCGGTTTTAGCAGAGGTAACGATAATGATATCCATACCACGTGTCTTTCCACCGATCTTATCGTAATCGATTTCTGGGAAGATTAATTGTTCCTTGACACCGATTGCGAAATTACCACGACCATCAAAAGCGTTCTTATTGACACCGCGGAAGTCGCGGACGCGTGGTAAAGCGATTGTGACGAGTTTATCGAAGAAATCATACATTCTGATTGAACGAAGTGTAACTTTACAACCGATGTATTGTCCTTCACGAAGTTTGAAGTTAGCAACTGATTTCTTAGATTTTGTCTTGATTGGTTTTTGACCAGCAATGACGGTTAAATCTGCAATAGCTTGTTCGAGGAACTTACTATCTTGAGCAGCTTGACCAACACCCATGTTGATGACGATTTTTTCAAGATGAGGAACTTCCATAACTGAAGAGTAGTTAAATCTCTTCATCAATTCTGGAACGATTCTTTCCTTGTAATCAGTTTCAACGCGAGAAACAATGTTAGCAACTTTATTTCCTTGTTCTGCCATTTTTTCTCCTCCTAGTCAATTACTGTGCCACTCTTCTTTGTGACACGAACTTTTTTGCCATCAACAACTTTGTAACCAATTCTTGTTGGCTTCTTTTCTTTTGGATCAAGAATCATAACGTTGGAAACATCGATTGGAGCATAGATTTCAACTTTCTTGCCTTCTGGATTTCCAGCGGTTGGTTTTTGATGCTTTGTACGAAGATTGACACCTTCGATAACAACTTTATTAACTTTTGGGAAAGCCTTAGAGACTTTTCCGGTCGTTCCTTTATATTTTCCGGAGACGACAATGACTTCATCACCTGATTTAATTTTCATAGTTATCTCCTTCCTTAAATAACTTCTGGGGCTAAAGAAATAATCTTCATAAAGCCTTCACCTTTTTCACGAAGTTCACGAGCGACTGGTCCAAAGACACGAGTGCCTTTTGGAGAAAGATCATCATTGATGAGAACAACAGCATTATCATCGAAACGAATTGTGCTGCCATCAGCTCTTTGATAACCTTTAGCGACGCGGACAATGACACCTTTGACGACATCACCTTTTTTAACACGTCCATTTGGAATTGCATCTTTAACTGCGCAAATGACAATATCACCGACAGAGGAAGCTCTGCGTTTGCTTCCGCCTAAAAGACGGAAAACACGAACAGAACGAGCACCGGAGTTATCAGCGACAACGAGGTTAGTTTCGTTTTGTACCATATTACTCTTCTCCTCTCTTTACGACCTTAATTAAACGGAAGTACTTGTCTTTTGAAATGTGACGAGTTTCTTCGATAAGGACTGTATCACCAACTTTGGCTTCTTGCTTTTCATCGTGAGCTTTGTACTTTTTAAAGTAAGCAACTCTCTTCTTATAAATAGGATCAGCCTTGTAAGTTGAGACTTGAACGGTGATGGTCTTTTCCATCTTATCGGAGACGACAACTCCTTGGAGTTGACGTTTGGTTTTATTATTTTGTTCTGCCATTTTATGTTCTCCTAATTATTACCGGCCAATTCTCTTTCCCGTAAAACGGTTAAGCACTTGGCGATGGATTTGCGAACTTCAGTGATCTTTTTGCCGTTTTCAAGTTCACCGCTCTTTTGTTGGAAGCGAAGTGTCATGAGATCTGCTTTAAGATCGAAAACTTTTTGTTGAAGTTCAGCGGTGGTCAATTCACGAATATCTTCAATTTTCATGATTATTTACCTTGACCTTTCTTTATAACGCGGGCTTTAACAGGGAGCTTATAAGCTGCAAGGCGTAAAGCTTCAACAGCATCAGCTTCTGGAACACCGCCAATTTCAAACATTACGCGGTTTTTCTTAACGACAGCAACCCAACTGTCGACAGAACCTTTACCGGAACCCATACGGACTTCGGCTGGTTTTTTAGTTTTGCCTAAATGTGGATAAATTTTAATCCAGATTTGACCTTGTCTTTTGGTGTAGCGAGATAAGACGATACGAGCGGCTTCGATTTGCTTATTAGTAATGTAATTACCTTCTAAAGCTTGAAGACCATAGTCACCAAAAGCGACTTCGTTACCGGCTTTTGAAAGACCTTCGTAACTAAGACCATGAGGTCTTCTGTATTTGACTCTCTTTGGTTGAAGCATCTCTTATTCTCCTTTCTTTTCGTCAGCGACAGGAGCAGCTTCTTTAGCAGCTTCTTTAGCTGGACGACGATTATCACGACGACCATTATTACCACCGCGGGAACCACGGTTGTTGAAACGGCGACCATCGCGTTGAGCACGGCTGCGAGCAAGAGCTTCTAATTCTTCTTTTGAAGGTAAAGAAATCCAAACTTTGCAGCCTAAGCGACCATAAGTTGTATGGGCTTCGCATAATGCATAATCAATATTTTGACTCAATGTATGTAAAGATAAGACACCTTCACGATATTGTTCGCTACGAGCAATTTCAGCACCATTAACACGGCCACTGATCATAGTTTTACAACCTTTAGCACCGGCACGCATAATTGTTTGAACAGCTCTTTTTTGAGCCATACGACTAGAAGCACGAGCTTCAAGTTGTGAAGCGAGGTTTTGAGCAACAACGTTAGCGTCGAGATCTGGAAGTTCAACGGCGACAACGGAAATCTTAACATCGCTTAATTTAGTAGCTTTGAGTAAGCCTTCTTTTAAGACTTTAAGGTTTGCACCTTCTTGTCCTAAGACAACACCTGGTCTAGAGCAGACAATAGTAACAGTAACTTGATCTTTGACGCGATCGATATCGATGCGGGAAAGAAGACTATCTTTAACTTTAGGTGTTAAGTATTTACGAATGAGATTGTCTTGAGCTAAATATGCAGGGAAATCTTTCTTTGCTGCATACCAGTGGGATGACCAATCACGGTTGATACCAATACGTAAGCCGATTGGATTTACTTTTTGACCCATAGATTATTTAGCTCCTTTCATTTTTACGACAACAGTAATGTTGCAAAATCTTTTGATTAAGCCAGATGCAGAACCTTTAGCTCTTGGCAAGAATCTTTTAAGACGGATTCCATCAGTAGCATAGATTTCAGCAATGTATAAATCTTCTGACTTCATTTTGAAATTATTAACAGCATTTGCTTCTGCACTCTTAATAACTTTTGTTACAGGGGTAACAGCAGCTTTATTTGTATTAGCGAGAATCGCATATGCTTCAGCAAGAGTCTTACCGCGAACAAGATCGACGACCAAACGTGCTTTACGTGGGGTTACACCGATATTTGTTGCAATAGCCTTAGCACTGTCGCGTAAGGGTTCGGTAATTTCTGCTTCATTTACTTTTTTAGTTCTTGGCATTTAACGTTTCTCCTTACTTAGCGGCCTTGTCATCACCAGAAGTGTGGCCACGGAATGTTCTAGTTGGGGCAAATTCGCCTAACTTATGTCCGACCATATCTTCAGAAATGTAGACAGGTACGTGAGTTTTGCCGTTATAAACAGCAATTGTGTGTTCAACCATTTGTGGGAAGATAGTCGAACGTCTGCTCCAAGTTTTTATTACTTGTTTTTTATTGGCAGCGTTGAGAGCTTCAACTTTCTTAAGTAAAGCAGCTTCAACATATGGACCTTTTTTAATACTGCGAGACATGTTCTTTCTCCTTCCTATTAGCCATTACGTCTTCTCATAATGAGACGTGTACTGGCTTTCTTATTCTTACGGGTCTTAACACCCATAGCTCTCTTACCCCAAGGGGTACGTGGTGCATCGCGACCAACTGGGCACTTACCTTCACCACCACCATGTGGGTGATCGTTAGGGTTCATAGCAGAACCACGAACTGTTGGGCGAATACCTAACCATCTATTTTTACCAGCCTTGCCTAAGTGAACAAGGTTGAAATCTTCGTTACCAACTTGACCGATAGTTGCGCGGCATGTTGATAAAACTTTTCTCATTTCGCCGGAAGCAAGACGCAATGAAGTATAGCGACCTTCGCGACCGAGGATTTGTGCGCCTGTACCAGCGGCACGGCACATTTGGCCACCTTTACCAGGTTGAAGTTCAACATTGTGAACAACTAAACCTTCAGGGATAGCAGCGAGTTCCATGCAGTTACCCACTTTAACTTCGCAGGCTTTGCCGGAAACAATAACATCACCAACTTTAAGTCCTTTTGGGCAAATGATGTATGCTTTAGTTCCATCTGTATAGCGGATTAAAGAAATACGAGCATTGCGGTTTGGATCATATTCAATTGATAAAACTGTTGCTGGCATATCATCTTTTCTTCTCTTGAAGTCGATGATACGGTATTTTCTTTTGTTACCTCCGCCAATGTGACGGCAGGTGATACTGCCTGAATTATTACGGCCACCAGTTTTCTTAAGGGTGACAACGAGTGATTTTTCAGGAGCGGTCTTTGTAATATCAGCTGTACTTAATGTAGAAACATGACGAGTACCGGCTGTATTAGGTTTATAATTCTTAATTGCCATAATTTCTCCTATATTTATCTATGGCTTATTCTGCGTGAGCAGCTTTAGCGATTTCTGCTAAATCTGTTGCTTTATCAAGATAGACAATAGCTTTCTTGTATCCGCGAACAAAGCCTTTATAACGACCAACAGTCTTTTCTTTTCTGCTGACGTTTATTGTATTGACCTTTTCAACTTTAACGCCGAAGATTGATTCAACAGCTTTTTTGATTTCGGTCTTATTTGCGGTAGCCTTAACTTCTAAAACGATAGCGTTATTTTCACCTTGAAGGGTTTGAGTTTTTTCAGTGTGAATAGGACCGCGAAGAACATCATAGTCGTGAATTGTTGCGGCGTGGCCGGAAACAGTTTCGACTTCTTCTAATTTCTTTTCTTCTTGAGCCATTAGATAGCCTCCTCTTCTTCGCCTTGTAAGCATTTGACTGCTTCTTCGGTGATGATGATCTTTTCGTTGTTCAAGACATCGTAGACAGATAAGTTATCAGTGCTGACGATAAGAACTTCATTGATATTTCTGATACTTAAAACTAAGTTTGCAGCATATGTATCAAGGACAACAAGTGTCTTCTTTCCTAAGACATCAAGTGACTTTAAGAAATTTACACCTTCTTTTGTTGATACTTTAGCAAAGTCTTCATTGTCGAGAACAATAAGATTGTTATTAGCAACTTTGTCAGATAAAACAGAGAGAAGAGCTTTGTTGTGAACAAGCTTGTTCATCTTAAGTTTGAAATTTTGAGTTCCGGTAGGGCCAAAGACTATACCACCATGTCTCCAAAGTGGGGAACGGGAAGAACCAGCTCTTGCACGGCCTGTACCTTTTTGTCTCCATGGCTTTTTACCACCGCCGGAGACTTCGCTTCTTGTTTTAGTTTTAGCAGTTGCTTGACGGCGATTGGCTAAGTCGACCTTAACAGCTAAATGAACAGAAGGCATGTGTGGTTCGATGCCGAAGATTTCGGAATCGAGAGTGATTTTGCGGAGTTCTTTTCCGTCAAAACCAACTACTGGTAATTGAATATCTTTATTGACAATATTATTCATGGTTATCTCCTAACTTAATCAGCATAGCTAACCAATGGTTTAACTGCCTTTGTCTTATTACCAAGTTTGGCAGAAGTCTTGATCTTAAGAATAGATTTCTTTGGACCAGGAACAGAACCTTTGATGAGTATGCAGTTCTTACTGGCATCAACAGAGACAACTAAGAGATTGCTAATTGTGCGTTGAACATTTCCGTAATGACCAGACATCTTTTTGCCAGGATGAACACGGTTATTGCAACGACCATTAGTAGCTAAAGAACCGATTTGTCTGTGATAACCAGATCCATGACCTTTAGGGCCGATGTGTTTTCCATATTTCTTAATAACACCGCTGTAACCATGTCCTTTGCTGACAGCAGTTACATCGACGATTTCGCCAGCTTTAAAGACATCAACTGTGACGCTTTCACCAACTTCATGATTGTAAATTTCATCGCCTTTGATTTCGCGAAGGAAATATTTTGGAGTTGTATTTGCTTTAGCGAAGATACCTTTTTCAGGTTTGTTAGCTCTTTGCTCTTTTTTGTCCTCATAACCAATTTGAAGAGCTTCGTATCCATCGTTTTCAACGGTCTTCTTTTGAGTGACAACGTTAGGTAAGACTTCGATAACGGTGACAGGATACATCGTACCGTCCGTAGCAAAGACTGAAGTCATACCGATTTTTCTACCGATAATTTCTTTCATTTTCAGCCTCCTAGAATTGGACATCGAAGTCAACACCAGAAGGGAGATCCATTCTCTTTAAGGCTTCGATAGTCTGTTTACCGGGCTTGTTGATGTAAATCAACCGCTTGTGTGTTCTGATTTCGAACTGTTCACGGGAATCCTTGTGGACAAATGGTGAACGTAAGATCGTATAAATTTGACGCTCCGTTGGGAGTGGAATTGGGCCGACGACCTCGGCTCCAGTTTTTTCTGCCACATCGACAATCTTGCTGACGGAAAGGTCTAAGACCTTGTGATCGTAAGCTTTAAGACGGATGCGGATTCTGCTAGTTTTTGTTGGCATATTACCTCCTTAGTCTAAAATCCAGCATAGACATGCGTTCAGTGCAACTTCCCTAGATTCATTCACGGTGACTAGCCATGACAACCGAGAATGGCGTTCTAGCAATTTTGCACGTCAATACGCGCTGCTTTTACACAGCTTTTACTAGTTTAAACTATAAAAAACAATATGTCAACACTTTTTATTTATTTTTGAAAAAATATCGAAAATTAATTTATTTTTAATTTTTTTGATAAAAAATCAAATTTTCTTATCAAAATATAATAATTGATATCAAAGCGATTTCATTGTTCTTTTTTATTAAATAAATATCTTTTATTAAAGAATTATGATAAAATTATGTTCAAGAAATTCTTCGAAGGTCAAATGTGTTTCCCTTTTTCTGTATACCTATTTTTTCTATTCTCCTATATATAATATAAAGGTAAATATACATTTCATTATTTCAAAAGATTTTCCAAAATATTAAAAGGAGGAAAAATGAGTTTTTCAAAAAAACTTCTGGCTAATGAAGCTTACTTAGTTTCTTTAGTTAAAGAATTAAAAAAGACATATAAATACGTCAGTGTCCTTGGTTGTGATCATCAAACCATCGATTATTTTGCTAATAAGAACACAGCTAGCAGTTCTAGTTCACTAGACAATGACTATGGTTATGTTGTAAAAATTACAAATGGTCGTGGTTTTTACGAATATGCTTTTGACCATATTGAAAAAAGCGTTGAAGATTTTGCCAAAGATATCATCGCTTCTTGCAAATTAGATTCTAATTTACCTACAATAGAATCCAAGATTCCTGAAGATGATCCTTTAGTTATGGAAAAAGAAGATGAGAGTGATTTAGAAAAATTTTCTTCTTCTGACATTTTAAACTTCACTAAAGAATTAAAAGATAAAACATTAGCTAAAGATTCAACTCTTGCCAATGTTATAGTAAGACTTAGCACACTCAATTCTTCAAAGATGTTTATCTCTGAAAACAGATTATTAAAGCAAAACTATCATTTTAATGTCGGATTTATCATGAGTGTTTCTCTTGAAAATAACAAAGTTACACCATTTAGAGTTTTCGCTGATGGTGTAAACATTGCTGATTGTGTAAAAAAACTTGAGAATAAAATAGATTTCTTAATTTCAACAAACAAAAAATTAGCTTATGCTAAACCAATTGTTCCAGGTGTTTATGATATTATCACTTCTTCTTCCATCACCGGTTTAATTGTTCACGAAGCTTTCGGTCATGGTGTTGAAATGGACCAATTTGTCAAAGATAGAGCTTTATCAAAACAATATATGGGAAAAAGAGTTGCTGCTAAAGGCGTCTATATGCATGATGGTGCTGCCGGTCAAAAAAATGTTGCTTCATTCTTTTTCGATGATGATGGTGTTTTAGCCCAAGATACCTTAATTATTAAAGATGGTATTTTAGTCGGAGGAATGTGTGACTTAGTCTCTGGAACTCAATTAAACTATAAACCTACTGGAAATGGTCGTCGCCAATCTCATTTAAATAAGGTATATACCAGAATGACCAATACTTATTTTGAAAAAGGTCATGATAAATTAGAAGATATGATCAAATCAATTAAACATGGATATATGTTATTTGATACAAATAATGGTATGGAAGATCCAAAAAACTGGGCTATTCAATGCACTTGTGAATATGGAATAGAAATAGTTGATGGAAAATTGACTGATAATTATGTTTCCCCTGTTGTTATGAGCGGATTCGTTCTTGATCTTTTAAATTCAATTAGCATGATATCTGACGATTTTGAAATCAATGGTGCTGGTTTCTGCGGAAAAGGATATAAGGAATGGGTTCGTGTCAGCGATGGCGGTCCAGCAATTAAAGCGAGGGTTAAATTAGGATGATTACAAAAATTGAAAATATATTAAAACAATATAAAGATATTTCCCAATATCAAATTACCGAAACAAAAACAGATTCTTATGAAGTATATTTTGTTCATAAAAACGCTGAAACAATAAGAACTACTACCAGTACTAATTATAAGGTATTAATAATTCAAAATTTTGACGATAAAATCGGTACTAGCAATTTTATCATTCAATCATATATGACAGAAGAAGATATCAAAAAAGAAGTAGATACAGCTATCGCTTTATGTTCTAAAGCCATATGTTCTCCTTATCTTCTCACTGAAAATGAAAACTCAGATGAAGTCATTAAAAGTAACTTAAATAACTTCAGCAAAGAAGAATTAGCCAAAAAAGTATATGATTGTTTCTTCAAAGAAAGAGAAGATAAAAACGCCACAATCAACGCCTTAGAAATATTTATCAAAAACTCTTCTATACATATAATCAACTCAAGAGGAACAGATAAAAAAGAAACTAGTTCTAATCTTTTCGTCGAATCAATTCCTACTTACACTATTGGAAACGATTCTGTTGAATTGTATAAATCCTATACATATAACAATGTTAATCTCGATGAATTAACAGCAGAAATTGATGCTTCATTAAATGATGTCAAATCACGTTTTTATGCTAAACATCCTGAAAGCAATATTTCTTGCAAAGTAATTTTCCGTGCTCAAGAAATTGAATCGATAATCGGAGATATTGCCAATCAAGCAAATTATGCTGCTGTATATTCTAAATCTAATGTCTATAAATTAAATGACAATTTACAAAATTCAAAAACAGCAGATAAATTAAATGTTACTTTAACCAATAAACAAAATGGTATCATATTAAAATCTTTCGACTATTTCGGTTCTTCTTATGTTCCAACAAAAGTAATTGAAGACGGAATTTTAAAAAGAAACTTCGGTAATCTTCAATTCGCCCAATATTTAAAATTACCTTGCACAGGCGCTCTTCCTTTCATCAACTTAGAACCTGGTGAAACAAAAGAAGAAGAAATGAGAAAAGAACCTTATTTGGAATGCGCTTCAATGTCAGGTATTCAATTAAATATTGAACAGAACTATATTGGTGGAGAAGTTCGACTTGGCTATTACTTTGATGGAAAAACAAAAACGCCAATTTCTGGAATTTCTATCAGTGGAAAATTAGATGAATTCCTCTCTTCTTTAAAACTTTCTAAAGAAACAGTTTCTGGTGCTTATTACGAAGGTCCAAAAATTATTTCTGGCGATCACTTTATAATAATGTAAAAATATTAAATAAAAATGTTGAGATTTAAAACATTTCTCAACATTTTTTATTTGCACCTATTTTAAATAATACAATGTATTTTTACCTTCTCCTTTTATCGCGACTAATTCTTCATTTATCAATGTTTCAACATTCATAAATAAAGTAATATCAGGTTTAATAGAATCTCTTGCAGCATTCATAACTTGTTGAATTAAATAATCAGAATTTTCTCCCCCCCACAAACACTGCCATCATCATTTATTCCAATATAAATAGTTACTTCACGAGTGTTAGCAAAGGCAATAATTTCTTTTTTTATATTGTCAGTATACTTAGATTTTAATTCAGTTACTTCTTTTTCAACAAATAACATATAACCCTCTAATATTATTTCTTTTTTAATAATATTATATTCTGTTCAAATGAACAGAATATGAACAGTAAAGCATTAAAAAAAATGCTGAATTTTAACTTCAGCATCCCTATTAATGTCATTTAATAATTTTTAATTTTATTTTTTGACAATCCATTTATCTCCATCTTGTTCTGAATGATATCCACTTTCAATATATTGTCCATAAATTTCTTTACTAAAAGTACCGCCAGAAATTTTTACTGATGAAGCAACTTTAGTGCCAAATACATTGTTGCTTAGTAGTACTTCTTTATTCATATTCATTTACTCACATCAATATATTATCCTGATTTAAATGGTATGCAACTTTTTATAAATATGAAATAAAATTACAATTTACCAAACTCTTTCATCAGCCATGTTTTTCCAACTTGGCGTGCACCTTCAATTATTAATGGTTTTCTATTTTTACTTTCTTTCCATCTTTTTAATTTATCAATAGCAATTCGATACATAATTTCTCTTCTATTATCTATAAATATAGTATGCCATACTTTTACAAAAAATACAGCGAATGTTCTTCAAGTACAACACTTTTTACAATGAAATTTTGTTATATAACTACACTTTTTGCAACGAAAAAATGTTTTTTAACTTTAAAATAAAACTAAAACAACATTTCAAAGCTTTTACTTACAATTTTATATAAGTTATTTTATTGCATAGAAAAAGCTGTTGTTTAACTTTTTTAGTTATTCAACAGCTTATTTAGATTTTATTCTAGTTCGAATGCACCAGTATAAAGTTGATAGTAATTACCTTTCTTTGCTATAAGTTCTTCATGGTTACCACGTTCAATGATTCTACCATGATCTAAGACCATGATAACATCGCAGTTTTGAACTGTTGATAAACGGTGAGCAATAACAAATATGGTTCTTCCTTGCATCAATTTATCTGTACCTTCTTGAACCAAAGCTTCTGTTCTTGTGTCAATTGATGATGTTGCTTCATCCATGATCATAACTGGAGCATTGCAGCAAGCAGCTCTAGCAATACTTAATAATTGACGTTGTCCTTGTGATAAGTTTGCACCATCTGATTCAAGCATAGTATTAAATCCTTGTGGAAGTCTAGTGATAAAGTCATATGCATTTGCAATTTTTGCTGCTTCATAAACTTCTTCATCAGTAGCATCTAATCTTCCATAACGGATATTTTCCATAACTGTTCCAGTGAATAAGTTTGTATCTTGTAAGACTATTCCTAAGCTTCGTCTTAAGTCTGATTTTTTAATCTTATTTATATTGATACCATCATATCTAATCTTACCATCTGCTATATCATAGAATCTATTGATAAGATTTGTGATTGTTGTTTTACCTGCACCGGTAGCGCCAACAAAGGCTACTCTCTGTCCAGGTTCAGCATATAAAGTTACATTATGAAGAACTATCTTATCAGGATTGTATCCAAAGTCTACATCGAACATGCGAATGTCACCTTTTAATGGAATATAATCAACCTTTTCTTCTTCATGTGGGTGTTTCCATGCCCATAAACCTGTTCTCTCTTGAGTTTCAACTAATGTTCCATCTTCGTTTTCTTTGACATTGACTAAAGTGACATATCCTTCATCTTGTTCTGGTTGTTCATCCATCAAATCAAAGACACGTTTAGCACCAGCAATACCCATAACTACAGAATTAATTTGCATTGCGGCATTATTGACGTTTTGTGAAAATTGACGAGCCATATTTAAGAAAGAAACAACAACACCAGAAGAGAATGTTGTCATACCAATAATAGTTAAATTAGCTTTGACATCACCGAATTGTAAGAATAAAATTGTTCCAATAACAGCGATAACAGCATACATAATATTACCAATATTTCCAGTAATTGGTCCAAGAATATTAGAATATCTATTTGCTAAATAAGATTGTTCTCCAAGAAGATCATTCTTTTTCTTGAAATCTTTTTTACTTTCTTCTTCATGGCAGAATACTTTAATGACTTTTTGACCGTTCATTGATTCTTCAATGAAACCTTCAACTTGTCCTAAAGTTTGTTGTTGTTGAACAAAGAATCTACCAGATTTTGCTCCGATATTCTTTGTTGCTAAAAACATCATAAATACACCGACAAAAAGAATTAAAGCTAACCAAATTGAATAGACCAACATAATGACAACTAATGCCAACATAATTGTTACACATTGAATTAAAGAAGGAATAGATTGTGTAACTAATTGACGAACAGCATCAATATCATTTGTATAAATACTCATAATATTACCATGAGTATGTTGATCGAAATATTTAATAGGTAAAGTTTCCATTTTGTCAAAAGTTATTTTACGCATATAATTTAAAAACTTTTGACCAAGAACAGCATTTAATTGAGTGTAAATAATAGAAGATATAATACCAACAGTATATAAGCAGGCCATCAAAAGGATGTAGTGATTTAACTGGGAAGATAACTCAGAGAAAGGTACATTATTTTCAATAGCTGGACTGATAACATTGTTAATAATTTGAGCAATGAAGATTGCACCAGTTGTTTGGCTTGCCGCTGCTAAAAGAATACAGATAACAAATATAATCAATTTAAATCCATATACTTTCCAAACATATGAGAAGGTTCTTTTCAATATTTTCAATGAATCAGCATCCATTTTCATATTGCCTCTGGCGCCTCTATTGCGACTTGGCATACGACCATTATTCGCCATCTTTAGCACCTCCTTTGTTTTGTGCATAGTAGACACTACGATATACTTCACTCTTTTTCATCAATTCTTCATGAGTTCCAATATCATCGATTCTACCATTATTCATAACTATAATTTGATCTGCTTCTTGAACAGATTGAATACGTTGAGCAACAATAATTTTTGTAACATCAGGATTATTTTTCTTCAATGCAGCTCTGATCATACTATCTGTTTTTGTATCGACAGCAGAAGTAGAGTCATCCAAAATTAATACTTTCGGATTCTTCAGCAAAGCTCTAGCGATACATAATCTTTGCTTTTGACCACCGCTGACATTTGTTCCACCTTCTTCAATATAAGTATCGTATTTATCTGGAAATTGAGAAACAAATTCATCGGCACAAGCTGTTTTACAGGCAGCAACAATTTCTTCATCTGTCGCATTTAATTTACCCCAACGCATATTCTCTTTAATAGTTCCACTGAAAAGGACATTTTTCTGTAATACAACAGCAATGTTATTTCTCAATGTATTTAAATCATAATTTCTGACATCGATATCACCGACTTTAATATCACCTTCTGTAACATCATAAAGACGAGAAATCAAATTTACTAAAGAAGTTTTACCAGAACCTGTATAGCCTAAAATACCTACAGTTTGACCTGATTTAATATGAACATCAATATCTTGTAAAACATATTTCTCTGCTTTATTACTATATTTAAAAGAAACATGATTGAAATCAATATCACCATTTTTAACTTCCATAACTGGATTTTCAGGATTGGTTAAATTAGATTCAGTTTTCAAAACTTCATAAACACGACGCATAGATTCAATAGATAAACTCATCATGACAAAAATCATAGCGAGCATCATCATACTGGAAAGCATTTGAATTCCATAAGTATTTAAACTGGATAATTCACCAACACCAAAATTTGTACCTAAACCGCTGAAAATATTTGTATGAGTACAAGCAACTTTAGCACCTAAATAACAGATAAGAAGCATAGATACTTGAATGCAGAATTGCATTACTGGGTTGTTCCACGCCAATATTCTTTCAGCCTTTATAAATTGCTTTGTTAAATCATCGCTGGCTTTAGCAAATTTTTGTTTTTCAAAATCTTCACGAACATAAGCTTTAACAACACGAATTCCCCGAACATTTTCTTGAACAGAATTATTCAACTTATCATATTGTTTAAAGACACGTGTAAATATTGGCATAACAACATAGATAATTGCAAATAGAACTATTCCAAGAATTGGAATAAATGCGGCATATACTGCTGCCAATTCTGCATTGATAATGAATGACATTGTAATAGATAAAATGAGCATCAAAGGACATCTAATAACAATTCTCAAGCACATTTGATAAGCCATTTGAATGTTTTGAATATCAGTTGTCAAACGAGTTACCAAAGAAGAAGTTTGAAAATCATCTATATTAGAGAATGAGAAATCTTGAATCTTATTATATAAATCTTGACGGAGATTTTTAGCAAAACCAGTAGAAGCCTTAGCACCTAAGATTCCCCCTAAAATACCCGCAGCAAGTGAAATCATCGCCATAACTAATAAAACAGCTCCGTAAATTAAAACTTGAGAAATTTCCGGATTACTAGATTCCATAAGATTGATCATATCCCTGTTGACAAAGACTAAGAATACTTCCATCAAAACTTCAACGATCATAACTAGTGGGCATAATATAGAATAGATTTTATATTCGCGAACTGATTTTAATAAAGTTTTAATCATCTTTTCCCTCCAAATAATTTCTAATTTTTTCAAGACTTGCAATCAAATTATTATATTCATCTTCAGAAAATAAATTAGACATATTTTCTTCTAAAGTCTCAAATTCATTATGGACTTTTTCATTCATTGCAAACCCTTTTTCTGTAAGAACAATACGGCGTAATCTGCCATCATCTTTTCCTACTTTGCGTTCTATATATCCCGCATCCTCTAAAGAATTAAGAATACTTGTTATAGTCGATTTCTTCAATCCAAAAAACTTTTCAATATCTTTTTGATAAATATTCTCATCTTTATGTTCATTTAAGAAACGAAGAATAAAGCTGTTTCCCAATGTAACTTGAGGATTCTCATGAAATATTTTAGAATTCGCTACTCTGTTTTTAAAACTTTTAGAAGTAGTTTTTAATAAATACCCTAAATTTTTTATTTCATTTTCCCCCTTTCAAATAGTTTGTTTATCAAACTAACTTATTCTACTCATTCTCTTCCTATTTTTCAAGACATTTTTTCTTACTTTTATGAAAATGCGTAAAAAATTTATTTTGAATAAATTTATACTTATTTACTATTTTCTAAACTTGCCATTTACACTGCAAAAGTTCACAATATGACCAATGGATTGTCCATCGGTAACCTACAGGTCCGAGGGCTTTTTAATAATTAACCATTAAAAATCCCAGTGAATAAAACATCATTTTTTAAGTGTCTTTTCACTGGGGACATTTTATCTTAGACGTATAGCCCGTCTTTTATATTTATTAAAGATGATTAAAAAGTAGTTTTATATGATGAAACTAATGTACCATTAGAATCATAAGCTAATACTTCAAATATTGTAGATTTTTGTGTTCCGTTATTAAGTTCACAATTTTCATATTCGAAATAATAATATTCTTTTCCATCTACTTCAACAACAGAAGCATTATCTCCAATAGTTCCTTTATCAGTGCCTTTTGTTTGTGTAAAATCAAGATTTTTTAAAGTTGTTTTAAATGACTCTGAACCATTATTTTCAATAGTTTCAGTAACATATACAATTTGTGTTCCTACAGTTGGTTTAACCAAATTTGAATATAATCCTACTCTTACAACATATTTTGCAACATTTGTAAATGAAGATTTATTAATAGTAAATGTCTTATCATCATTTAATGTAAGTTTTAAACTCGAATCATTAGGTCCTATAAAGCAGTTAAATGGTAAAGAAGAAGGAACATCTTTTAAATCTGTTGCATTAATTTTGACTTCTCCATCTTCTTTAACTAAAATTTGTGCGCCAGATCCGAAACTATAAATATATGGATTAAACGCTCTATTGACATTTGTAACTCTAAATATTCCTGATTCATCATTTCCTGAATTTTTAATATTCATTGTTACACTAGTTTTTTTCGTAGATCCATTACCAGAACAATTTGCAAGGTAGAAGGCTCCTTCTGTTGATACAAAACTTCCATTATTTTTACAGCCATCAAAATTAAGTTCAGTGTTATTTTCAACAAAAACATAACCTACAAATAACGAATTATAACTAGTACCAACAATATCTGCATAATTTACACAATTTGTAAAAGAACCAAAAGTATTACCTATTTCACCTTGTCCTAAATATAAACAAAATAAGCCAACATTTCCTGTCATTGATGCTTTGCCATAAGTATGAACGTTTGTCATTGTTAAATTTGATGAATATTCTATAATTGTTTGATCTCTATTACTTTCATAATTAAAAATAAAATTTACATCATTAAATTTAGAATATTCGGCATGATTTACAAAAGAAGCACCCTTTGCCATGGTAATACTATGTCCATTTCCATTTAATATACCATTTTTAAAACTAGATATATGACCATATGTAGCATTTTCAAATATTAATGATTTTGATGAAAGATCAACATCAGCAATTAAAGCATATGCTTTTCCATCTTCTATCTGAGTTAATTGATCGGCTGTACTGATTAAATATGGACTATTTTCTGTACCAAGACCACCATCATATTTTTCCATATTAGCGATTGTATCAGCATCAGTTATAACACTATTAGAATTTACAGTTAATTTGTTATCACCACCTTTTTCATCTATAGCATTTTTAACATCTTCTTGAACAACAATACTAACTGTACTCGCTGCAGTATTATCTACCGAAACGACTTTTTGACCACTACTAACATCACTTGCTGTTGCCACAATTTTAACAGATGCTGCCTTAGAACCAGATTCCATAACAACACGTCCATTATTCAATTCTATATTGCCTTGAACTTCACCAAATTCATGATATGAATTAGGAGCAACTGAACTAATATTGACTTTTCCTACTTTTTCATAATGCTTAACACTATCTTTTATAGCATTAATATTTAATGTTGTGTCATTATCATTTGTTCTAATAGAAACACTTTTTGCAGTATCTGTGCCGACATAATTAATGGTAGAAACATTATAATTCTTACCAACATCTAATCCAGTTGTAATATCTAAAGAAGTAGCTTCATTTCCTTCTTTTAAATATACTGAATATCCATGATTATCTGTATAATCACTTAAAAATCTCCATGTTGTTACATCAGTTGTATTTTCTGTTATTTCATCAACTAATTCGAATTTATTTGTAGTTTGATGCCACACTATTTCTTTCTTATCTTGGGTTGGTGTCATCTTCTCTACTGTGAATCCATTTTCTTCTACTACTTCTAATGCTTCACTTGGGGTATTTGGTTTTCCATTGATTGTTTCATCTAATTGTAAACATTTATTTAATTCTGCTATCAATGTATCATCTACTGATTTTTTAGCACTATTAGTTATTCCAAAGTATGTTACTACTGATACTGTACTTAATATTGCTATGATTGCTATTACTACGACTAATTCTACTAATGTAAATGCTTTACGCAGTCTTTTATTTATTTTCATAAATTATTTTTTCTCCTTTTATAAAATTTTTCTTTCGTCTATATTTGATAAAAACTATCTACTACGGAAAAACTTTATATAAGAACCCGACGGATAGATTCTTTCCTTCTTTATTGTCTATTTGTTTTTCTTTCTTCTCTTCTTTTAAGCTTACTTGAAATTCAAATTTACAATCTTCTTTGATTCTC